>Ga0098056_1001033_pt1 | contig 11317 bp, 14 predicted proteins | sample 17BtaG_FD_92583 | JGI IMG/M metagenome (GOLD analysis project Ga0098056, IMG submission 92583) | Marine viral communities from the Subarctic Pacific Ocean - 17B_ETSP_OMZ_AT15314_CsCl metaG | ecosystem: Environmental > Aquatic > Marine > Oceanic | place: Subarctic Pacific Ocean | collected...
AAACTGACAGACTATCCTCAGGAAGATGCCGCTACCTCGGACCTTTTGTGTCGCGGAGACGTGTTGGGAGTGACACAGGCAGAGAGTCCGGCCATGAGGAGACTGTTCAGAGCAATACAACCAAAGAGTAGCAAGGACTGTGTTTTTGGCACTGCACTGATAAGACCGGTCGCTACGTCTGGACGTAAGAAAGCATCCATGTTCCATGACTGGAGCACAGAACGTATGAGTGACACGATAGTGTACGAAGATGATGCCATAGATAGGATATCAGAGGTCTTGGGCATAGACAAGTATGAAGCAGACATGTATAGACGTGCATTCGCTAAGAAGAACGAAGAGAAGATAATGCAGTTCATTACAAAACTAGGTGACCATCCACGCAAGGACGAGATAATCACAATGCTTCAATCACTTTCTGGTTTTGGTCTGTGCAGGGCACACGCTGTGAACCTGGGAAGATTGATATGGGCCTTAGCATACCAGAAAGCACACAATCCAGAGAAGTTCTGGAAGTCATGTCTGAAGCACTGCCAAGGATCTTACAAACGTTGGGTATACAGGACAGAAGCCAAAAGAATTGGCATAGAAGTTGTAACCCCAAGCAAGTCTGACAAGTGGGACACACCCGAATTCCAATACAGAAAGTATGGTTGGTGGAGTGACAATAACTTCATGCCTGGCATGTATGTCAAAGAACTTTATCTCGACAAAGTGGAGTTCGCGGGCATGATAGCCAACGGCAGAGTGTTCCGTGGAGACAAAGGCAGATACGTTACATTCCTCACATTGGGAATTGGTAATGGACAGTACATAGATGTGACAATCAAGAAGGCGTTTGCTTACAGTGACCATGACGTGGTATGGGGACAAGGTTTGATTAGACATTCTAATAATTCTGACTACGTGGAATGCTTCGATTCGAAAGGCTTTAGACTGGAGAAATATCTGTCCGACTAAAAAGAAATCATTAAATAAGCACATAATGATTCTCATAGCACACAGAGGCAACACAACTGGACCAAACCCAGCACGTGAAAATACCGTAGCCTATATACAAGAAGCACTTGATAAAGGATACCATTGCGAAATTGATATTTGTAAATGGGACGGTGAAAAGTTTTGGTTAGGACATGACGAACCAACAGAAGCAGTCGACAGAGAATGGTTGAAGGACAACAACCTATGGTGTCATGCTAAAAGTTATAATGCTCTAGAAGCCATGGTTGCAATGAACATACATTGTTTTTTTCATAGGAGTGACGACTACACACTTACATTGTTTGGATACATGTGGGCATACCCGGGAAAGACAGGTGGTGTAAAAACAATAGCAGTACATCCTGAAAAGTTAACTCCGGAAGAAGTTGAAAAGTTTGACGGTGTGTGCAGTGACTACGTGGAGAACTTCCGTGATTAAATTAGTAATACTAGATGTAGATGGTGTGTTGACGGATGGTAAGAAATACTACAATCGTGAAGGCGAAGTGTTGATGAAAACATTCTGTGACAAAGATTGGACAGCAATAAAAAGACTCAGAGCAATGGGCATCACAGTTATATTTCTAACAGGAGATCCTTTCAATGAGTCTATAGCACGTAACAGGAATATAGATGTTATAGTGAATAGAAAAAACGGCAAACACACAGACAAGTCGGAATTCTTAGAAGAACTTGTAGCAAAACACAAAGTAAAATATTCAGAAATAGTTTACGCCGGAGATGATATATTTGACATACAGATTATGAAAAAAATCAAACACAGTTTCTGTCCTCAGGATTGTCCAACCATAGTAGAACAAAACGCAACACCAATACCCGTAAACGGAGGTAACAACTTTGCTGTGGCATTGTTTGAAGTCCTGGAAGAAAAAAAATTAATAGAGGTAAATGATTTCGATGAACATCTAAAACAAGTATATGCTTTAGACGAGAAGGAGAAATTCTAATGCATGATATCACATTGTACGGACACATGACCGTTGATAGAATCTTCGATGGGTTTGAGGAAAAACAAACACTAGGTGCAATGGCCAACATGTGGAGGACATTCAAACAGGTCGCACCAGACCTGGACATTGGAATGTGCCCAACATCGATAGGTGAAGCCATAGTGTACATTGACAGAGATTCAAGCACAAGGTATTCAAACTTTGTTCCTGATATAAAAACAAACACGCCAATTATCCAGCAGTCTAAAATATCACACGCGATGTATATCAATAAACTGCTCGACGTGAGTTGGCTCAAAGATCTGCAGGGCATTGTATCAGCAGATGTATGTGCAGGACCGAGGGTGGATCCTTTGCTTCTACAACACGTGGATTATTTTTTCATAGCAGACGAGGACGCTTATGCGGACCTAACAACAATGTGCAAGGACACGAAAGGACATGTGGTACTACACACAAGTAAAAGCAGTGTGGTCTCCGATGGAAGGTATGAGAACAAGTACCAGATCGAAGACAGCATGTTTGTACCAAAGAGCAACGTGCTTGGTGCAGGCGACATGTTTGCAAGTAGTTTTTTATATGGATTGCACCTGGGATTGCAGATGGAAGAAATACAAAAGTATGCACACGAAACAACAAGTAAACTGATAAGGACAGAGAATGAAAAAGTATAATCTACTACTACCAATAGCCGGCAAGGCACAACGGTTCATAGACGCAGGATACACAATGCCCAAAGCATTAATATTGGCCAAAGACAAACACGTTATCGACTGGGCGTTAGACTCAGTGAACTTATCAGACTGTAATCTAATCTTCATGGTCAGAGTAGATCATGTTTATAACTTTTCTATCGATAAAATTTTAAAACAAAAATTTGGTGAGGACATCACAATAATCAAAATTGCAAAAGTAACGAGGGGTGCATTGGAAACCTGTACTCTTGCAAGGGATCATATAGATAATGATCTACCACTAATCATCTACACACCTGACGTACACTTTGGTCCACAGTTTGACCCTAAAAGCATAAGTGACGACGCTGATGGATTCTTGCTTACATTCACTGCCAACAGTGCTGACCACAGTTACTCTGACTACGGCGACGACGGTATTGTAAAAAATGTAGTAGAGAAAGAAGTCATATCCAAAGAGGCCAACGTTGGGCTATACCATTTTGGATCTGGTAAATTATTTTTGAAATATGCAGACGAAGTAATAAAAGGCAACATGCTAGTCAAGAATGAGTTTTACATTGCACCTATGTACAATTTAATGATAAGGGACGGACTTAAAATTACCGCGGCCAACACAGAAAAAATGCATGTGTTAGGCACACCCCACCAGTTTGAATTTTTTGTGGACAAGGTCATAAACAGATTTGGATCGAGTGCCATTGCACTGGCAAGCGATCACTCAGGGTACGAAATAAAAAACATGGCAAAGAAAGTACTACAAGAAAAAGGTATACCCATAATAGATGTTGGCACATACACAGACAAGGCATGCGACTATGCAGACTACGTTACTCAGGTCACGTCACTGATCAACAGGAGAGATGTCAGCCATGGTATTTCTTTCTGCAGATCCGGACAAGGAGCAAACATAGCCGCCAACAAGGTCAAAGGAATAATATCTGGATTGGCCTTTGATGAGTACACGGCCGAGTATGCTATAAAACATAACTGTTGCAATCACTTCGCAGTGCCTTCCAAGTATGTGGATCAAGATAAATTTTCAAGAATGGTAGAAGTGTGGCTGGACACAACGTTTGATGGCGGGCGACATTTTACCAGACTGCACAAACTTTTATGATCATAAACCATAAACGCAAATTTGTTTTTGTTTGTGTTCCAAAGACTGCGTCCACGACTTTGTCAAAATTTTTCCAAAAACATGATAAACTGCAGATAGAACAATCGTGGTTCATGGAGAAATGGCATTATCCCATTAGTCAAATACAGAAAGAGAACAATGTACAAGATTACTATTCGTTTGCATATCATAGAAATCCTTTTGATAGATTAGTTTCGTCTTGGATAGAATTCACACAAGACAAAGGCCATCTGCAAGTCTGGAGCAGGCCACTGGTAGATAAGTTCAAGACGTGGGAAGACTTTGTTTTGAATTTCCCAGAAACAAGTTGGGCCAACGAAATACACTTTAGGCCAACCACCTATTACACACACAATGATGACAAACAACAAGTAAATTTTATTGCCAGGTATGACCATTTTGACAGAGATACTAAAGTTATATTTGATTCTATTGGACTGGCTCCAAAATTGTTAAACAACAACAAACGTTACAGGAAAACTAACAGAGACAAAGATTATAGAACTTATTACAAAAACGACAAAGCCATAGAAGCAGTGGCAAAACATTTTGATTCTGATATAAAAACGTTCGGCGACTCTTTCTGATGCAACAGTGTATTTTATTATCGCATGTATTCATACGTGAAGGGGAAACGGATAAATTGCAATCTGTTGAGTTTGCACTCAAACATTGGCGTAAACACAATCCCGAAGCATACATTATAGTGACCGGACATGGGTTACGTCCTAACATAGACAACTCTTGTAATCACGTGATATGGCAATCACAGATAATAGAAAAAGAAATACACAAAGGACATCCTTATTTGGTATCACAGGGACTGGACATCGCTGAACAAAAGGGTTTTACACACGTGTTAAAATCGAGGTGCGACACAATACACACCAAGAAAGACATATTCAATTTTGCAAAGTCTTTGTTACATCCGGACAAAAAGATGTTGTGTACACAGCAGACAAGTCTGGTCAAACAGGAACTTGGCGATCTATTCCTTTACGGTTCAACAGAATTGATGAGAAAAATGTTTAACATAAACAATTGGTATCCAACCAAGTCAGGATTAAACAGTCTAGCAAACAACTTCCTAGCACAGTGTGACGAGGACAGTTGGCGAGATGCCTGTGTCAATAATCTACAGTTGATCGATATATTCAAACTGCGATGGATAGACTTCCGGAGTAATTGGGATATTCTCAAAGATCATCAGACCCAATTAATGAACTTCACTTTAGATAACGAACACCTGTACTACTGGGGAGCAAAAGAAAAATGGCACGTGTGGAACATGGCAGGAGAATGTGTTTCAAAATTAAAACACGTGGCCACAGAAAAGGAGTGGTATACATGATAGCAGTATGTGTAAGTGGCATTGCTGGTGCTGAACACGAAAAAGTGATTGAACTACAAAGGAAGGTTTTTGGAGAGTATGATTTCTTCTTCCAACAGTGGGAAGGATATCCAAAACCAAATGTTGCAAACTGCCTGTACACACCAGAGCCCAAATGGGACTACCACTGCATGGAAGATGTCAAAGTAAAACCAGACTGTGATATATTCCGTAGATACACAGAGAAACCAAACGGCAAGATGTATCGTAAACAGAAACTTTACAAACAATTCTGGCACTCTGCAAACCAACAGGTAGCACACTATCATTTAGTAAAGAGTCTGCCTGAGAAGTACAAAACAATAATAAGATTAAGGTTCGACACCCTGGTATCTACCAAAGTAGATTTCAACCCTTATCTCGAACTTGCTAAAGAGGGCTGGGTGATAGGATTCAACACAGGTCAAGCATCGGGAGGTAACCCAACACCCATACACAAATTCGAAGAGCAGGCACACGATGCACCCGGCTGTCCATGGAGGATATGGGATCACATACAGTTCCATCCGAGAGACAGATTACCAGACGTTGAAGCACTCAAGGAAAGGCATGAACTCAACGGCAGTGAATGGGGTTGGTATCAACTCTTTGTGCATGAGTCAGGCGACATGAAATACAAGAACGTGTTCGGCGGAGAGTCCATAGTCAAGTGGACACAACAACCGTTGCAGTGGGATAAGTTTTAAGCGGAGCGAAAGCGTAAATTACCAAAAATAGCGTAAGTTAAGAAATAACGCGAAGCGTTAAAAAGCGTAAAGCCGGCCTGCCCTCCTTTGAGCTGACCGACTCCACAGTGTTTGCGAACTAGAATGTAAACTTGATTCCAGCGGCCATGTCTGCTGTGTCCGTGCCTGACGTTACGTCAGTCATTTCATAGCCAGCGTACATGCTGAAGTTGTCGCCGAATTTCTTCTCCGCGCCAACCGTAGTGTATTTGTTGCCATCAACGATCTCACCATAACCAACAGAGAAAGTGGTTGCACCGATTGTGTGCGAACCTGCCACTTCGTTAGCCTTAGTGTCTAACGATGTGCTTTCCACTGCCTTGATTGTGTGAGTGTAAGCGATTGATGTAACATCAGTTAGGTCGAACGTGACACCCGCACCCTTGTACTCCACTGAGTTTACTTTGTCATCCGTGTATGCAACACCGATGTTAAGTTTGTCAGTCAAGTCCATGGAAGCCGCAGTCTCGTACACGTCAACGCCTGACTTTCCAGTCGTTCCATCAACTTTAACCAAGTTGTTGAACTGGATTGCACCAATGCTGTTCGAGTACACAACTGTGTGTGAGTCTCTGCTGAACAGTTTCTGTGCGGCACTTCCGCCGAATTCTGGGAACACATCTGTCTTAGATGTAACAGCACCCTTGAACACAGAGTCCTGTCTTCCTGCTGACAGCATACCTTTGCCACCCATGTCAATACCAGCGTAAGCCAGTTTAGAGTCAAATGGTGTAGAACCAGAGTCATCCGCGTCGATGTCCACTTCTAACTTGGCGAAGCCGTCGATGCCCTCTGATAGGTTGCTTGTAAAATCAACACCGATTGAAGAACCATTGTTCTCCGCTTTCGATGTCGCAACGCCTGAAGCATTCTCGTTGTTAGAGATCATGTAGTTCAAAGAACCATACACTTTCATCTCGGCCGCTTCAGCCGGCGCCGGTTTCATAACCGACCATATGGCTACTAGTGCTACAATTACTGCCACACCAATCGCCCATTTTTTCTTTGTCATTTTCATAGATTGTTTTATCTCCTGTATCTATTATGATTGAAATGCGATCACTGGCCTAGCGATCGCTCTGGATTGTAAGACATATTTATCAAAAATGCAACCTTAATGTGTATATAAAATTACCAAACAATTGACTACGGGGTGGTTTGTGTATATAATTACGTGTAACAAAGGAGGTTCATGATGGGCATACACTACGACTACAAGAACACCAGAGGTGCAAAGAAATTACAGAAACAACATGAAAGGGAACAGCGTAGGCTGAGCAAGAAGTCACAGCAGACGCCGGAGCAGAAACCGGACGAGACCCGACCACTCACGCTGGACATGATCACCGATCCTGACAAATGATAAACCAAAGACTGTTCGAGCGTTATAAAATTGACACACAGAAAGACCTTGGCATCAAGTCTCACTGTCCTCGTCCAAAGGATACTATCCTGATAGACAAGATGGGCTCATGCTATGCCTGTGAATGCCAGTCATGGTTGCCACAGAGCATAGGCAATCTACAGATAAAATCATTGCAAGAAATTATCGGCAGTGACATGCACCAACACCTGCAGAGTTCTATCACAGATGGTACCTATCGTTATTGCAATGAACACCAGTGTTCATACATAAAGTCAGATGCTGTATTGCATGGCCAGCCGGATCGCATACAGCACCTTAGACTCGCCATCGATGACAGTTGCAATCTGAGATGTCCCAGTTGTAGGAAAGGCATGATATTCCACAAGCAAGGTTCAGCATACAACTTGGGGATAAGACTCGCAGACAAAATAAACGATTGGTTGCACAGTTACGAACATCCTATCCAGGTACACATAGGATCCGACGGTGATCCTTTTGCTTCACACGTGTACAGGCACTTCATGGAACAGACACCGGAGAGGGACAACATCAAGTACAGCATACTGACCAACGGGCTCATGTTCAAGGAGTTTCACCAGAAGGTGCCTTATGTCATTAACAACCTACAAGAACTAGGAGTAAGCATAGACGGGGCGTCAAAAGGAACATACGAAAAACTTAGACTAGGTGGTAAGTGGGAAAAGATCATAGAAGGACTAGAGTGTATGGCCGAGCAGAAACAGAAGCATGGTTTCAGATTCATACTGCACTTCGTGGTGCAGAAAGACAACTATCATGAGATGGAAACCATTATAGACCTAGGGGAGCAATACGGTGCTGACAGAGTCTGGTTAAACAAAATAGAAGACTGGGGTACCAGCGATGACTTCCATACACAGAATATTTGGGGCACAACGGATTACAAAGAACAATTTTCCAAAGTTGTACAACGTATTCACAGTCGCAACAACGATAGGTTTATCGAGTGTCCTACTTTAATAACTGAAGCGGCTCGGAATAGAAACAAAAACTAAACTGTATCCTAGGATACTTTGCATCCTTACCAATTTCAACTGTGTGTAATATATCAGAACGTAACACAATAGGCTTGCCACACTCCACTCTGTCAATCTCATTGGCGTAGTCGTCGTACCAAACATTATAAGTGTCCATTGTATTCAATACAGGAAAGTTTATTTTGGCTATGACAGGGGGTTCATCTCTGTGTATGTCCGTGCCTATGTCTTCATTGTAGATGGTAAAACTCATATCCCTCACTTTAAGTCCTAGGCTGTCGAACCATTCCTTGCATGGATTGTTTGGTATCGCAAAATAGTCTTGTATCTCTTTTCTAGAAAGATGATTCCAGAACTGTGTCAGTTCTCTGTTGGCCGTGATACCCACGTAGTAGCCATAGAGGCTGTCAGCGATCTTTTGTTGTTTGTCGCAATCCAGTATGTGATATGACTTCATTGTGTGTATTTAAATACCATTGCTTATGAGAATTGCAATTACTGGACACAAAAAAGGCATAGGGCAGGAGTTTGCCAAACGCCTAGCACAGCAAGGTCACGACATAGTGGGCATCTCACGTAGTGACGGTGAGAACATCAGGAGAGTGGCACACACGGCCTCCCTGATCGAGCCATGCGACATGTTCATCAACAATGCTATCAGTTTCTATGCACAGACTGAATTACTGTTCGAGGTGTGGCATCGATGGCAAGACAGCGAGCAAGAACATCACATATGGAACATATCAACACAGGTCTGTGAATGGACCAACGACAGACAGATCAACGGACTGACCATGAGGCAGTCCATGGAGTACAGAAACCAGAAGATGGCCTTAGAACTAGCACACGAGCAATTGAATACACAAGTCAGCAACATCAAGATGAAATTGATCAGGCCAGGTAGTGTAAACACACAAACATTCAGTCATCCGGACAGCATATCCGTGGAAGACTTTGTGGATGGTGTGCTTAAAGATCAGGACATAGCATAATGCTGAAGGCATGGAAAAACTTACTCAACACAGAATGCATAGTCATCAAGGTAGGCAATCATTATGTGTACCCTATATATAGGAACGGCTCCACCAGTCTATTTGATTCGCGAACCGAGTCGTATCGCGATCATGAGATTGAGAATCTGGAAGACATACAAATATTAATTAGAGATCCCAAGGACCGGTTTATTTCCGGAATTAAACAGTATGGATTCTTTAACAATATCGAACCACAACAGGTATGGCAGGATGCCAAAAGTGGCCGTCTTGTTGACAGGCATTTTGCACCACAGGCCATGTGGTTGGTACACTTGTTCAAGTTTTACAAGGGCATGGTTACTTTGAGGCACTTTGATTATATCAAAGAGCTCACGCCCAAACATTATGAAACATTCAAGAAAGACAAAGCAAGTGTTGAAATAATAAAAGATTTTGTGAACATGGATTATAAAATATTACCCTTGATAGATAAAACTGTTAAGTTGGGAGAGATCATAAAGGAGATACGTCATGAACTGTCCTAGACTTGATCATTTTGCTCGTATAAACCAAGACGGCACTATTGGCAAGTGCGGACACATGGTGTCAGGCAAAGGCTTCAAGAGCTACGAAGAGATGGAAGGCAGTGACTGGCTAAGAGAAGTTAAAAGTAAGATGGAGAACAATCAATGGCCAGAGGAGTGTGTTAGATGTAAACAATCAGAAGATCAAAAAGGAGAGAGTATGAGAACAAACAGCATTGATCGACATAGACTGCTACATCCAATAAGAGAAGATTATCTTATCATTGGAGGAGTGCTTGATAATATCTGTAATAGTGCCTGTCAGTCATGCAATGCTGGACTCAGCACAAAGATCGGAAGCCTGACATCCAAAAATTATACAAGAGTAGACAACTACCATCTTTTCGAAAAATTACCGCAAGAAAGAATTATAGAACTGGACGTAAACGGTGGTGAGCCTACAGCCAGCAGAAACTATAAAAAGGTATTGAATGATCTGCCAAGTGGTGTAAAAATAGTCAGGATGAACACGAACGGGTCTCGGATGATCTCAGAGATAGAGGAAGTGCTGAAGAAAAACATCATGGTCATTGTTACAATGAGTCTAGATGGCATTGGTGATGTACATGACTACACACGCTGGCCCATTAAATGGGATGACTATAAAAAAACGGTAGATACATATCAGCAATTACAAAAGAAATATAAACTTTTACAGTTAGACATGTGGACCACTGTCAGTTGTTTCAATATTAAAACATTACCTGACATAATAAATTTTGCTAAGAATAAAAATATCCCACACGACTGGGCGTTCCTCAACACACCAAAAGTACTCAATGTGCGTTATGAAAATAAGTTTACAAGGCCTGCTAAGAAGATGTCGCCCACAGAGATAGCCATTGATGTGGATAACAGCAATGAGCTTGACGAATTTATTGCCAAACAAGATCGTTTACGTAATATAGATATTAAAGATTATTTCAGTTTCTTGCCAAAGTAATTTAGGAAAATTTCCGCAAATCTTTTGTGGTGTTCAACACCATAGTGCTCGCCGTCTGCGGCCAGGCTTGGTTCATTGTAGGGCACACGCTGTTCGAACTTGTCCCAGTATGGCCAGCAGTTCTTGATCGTGTAGTCAGATAGTACGTCGAGTCCTTTCATGTGGTTATGATAAGATTCCTGGGCAAAACAATGGAAAGTTTTACATTGATTCGTTTGGGCAAATTTTTCTACAAAGAAAAGGTTCTTCAAAAAGTTATTCTTGTCTGTGAGTTCATTTTCATTTTTCAGTTCTGGATCATAACTCATTTGGCTCTGCGGGTAACTGTGTAACTTCTCCCTGCGACTCCAGAAAGGCCAGCACACTATAATGATACTGGGATATACCACTTTCTCACAACCATACAGGATCCTAACAACCTTGTCGGCACTGGCACCAGGTTGTCCAAGATTCCAGTAACGTAGTCTGTCTGTGTTGTGTTGTGATAAGAAATGTACCCAGTGTTCGTTGTCGGCATTGCCTTGACCGAAC
>Ga0098056_1001038_pt1 | contig 11288 bp, 16 predicted proteins | sample 17BtaG_FD_92583 | JGI IMG/M metagenome (GOLD analysis project Ga0098056, IMG submission 92583) | Marine viral communities from the Subarctic Pacific Ocean - 17B_ETSP_OMZ_AT15314_CsCl metaG | ecosystem: Environmental > Aquatic > Marine > Oceanic | place: Subarctic Pacific Ocean | collected...
TATAAAAAAAAGCAGCGTTCCAGGAAATTTAATAATAAGAGTTTCAGGAGCAATGGTTAATGGGAAACCGCCTAAAAATTATTCAAATACTTCTACAGTAATAACCAATAATTTATATGCTAGAAAATCAGATTTTATTTGCCCATCAAACTTACAAGACAATCAATGCAAAAATTGTCGTGCTTGTTGGGATAGTAAAATAAAAAACATAACTTACATTAAACACTAAAGGAGACAATAAAAATGAGAACATTTGCAATTATAAAAAAACAAGTATGGAATGATGGATCAAGTTTTATCGATGTTCAAGGAAGAACTTCATATAATGATGTAAATCTAGCTAATTTGATAGCTAAAGATTTTGCAGAAAAAGAGAAAAACAAAAAGATATCATATACAGTTGTATTAATGCCATTTGCTGGAGAACCAAAACATGATAATTAAAGAAAGAGAAGTTAACATTATATTCATAATATTGACTTCGATATGCCTAGTAATTATCTATCTCGGATAACTACAAACAATAACAAAAAGAACCTCTATCATTCACTTGATAGGGGTTTTTTATTATAGATATCTAATTAAAAAATCCGCCTAAGAATTAAACATTAAATGGCTTATACACTAGGGGAGACAATAAGAACCTATGAATATAAAGCTTATAGCATAATTATATATATTGTATCTAATGATTAAGTAATGTTAAAAGAAGATAAGCCGTACCTTCTAACATGCTTATATAATTATTTATTATATTATTATCTAAGGGGCTATATGAATCTATAATGACTATCATATAAACATTATTAATTATTCTGGCTAGTGAAGATCATATAATTAATAATATCTTTATCATGAAGGCGTAAGGCTCTTAAAATATCATAAAAAATAGATACATCATGCCAAGATATCATGACCCCCAAAGCCCACGCATGTATATAGGTGTATACCCATTCATACTATGGAGGGAAATATTAAGTCTATTAGCCCCCACTAATATACCTAGCAAAGCCAAGTCATAAAAAAAACCATTAGATACAATCTGAATCTGGTTGCGAGTTTTTGTTGACAATTGTAAAAAAAATAATATAAAATTAGAGGTGGATAATAGCCTTTAAATTAAAATGAATTATAGTGTTGGGATTTACCACCATTAGTCCTCCAAGATTATGTAATAAATTTCAACACTTCCCATTATGCAAGATAACAAAAGAGTTGAGGAAATCCTCAATACCCTAAAGAAAAGGCAACAAGAGTATAAACTCAATTACTACGAGCCTTATCCTTTCCAGAAGAGATTTCATGAAGCTGGGTTAGATACTAACCAAAGGCTTCTAATGGCGGCTAACAGGGTCGGTAAGTCTTATGTGGGCGCTATGGAGATGGCAGCGCATTTGACTGGACTGTACCCAAAATGGTGGAAAGGGAGAAGATTTGAAGAGCCTATAAGGGCTTGGGTCTGTGGGGCTTCTAACGAGACCACACGAGATATCTGTCAAAAAGAACTATTTGGGCAACCTGACAATCCTAGAGATAAAGGGAAGGGAAGTATTCCCAGACATCTCATTGGCGAAACAACAAGAAAACCTGGTGTTCCTAACGCTCATTCATCGGTGCTTGTTAAACATAACTCTGGAGGATGGTCTAGGGTTGCCTTTAAAGCCTACGAACAAGGGGCAGAAAAATTTATGGGGGAGAGTATTGATCTAGTATGGCTAGATGAAGAGCCACCCAGAGAGATATATTCACAATGTATTACTCGTACTTTGGACAGGAGAGGACAGGTTTACCTGACTTTTACCCCTGAATCAGGCATGACGGAGGTAGTACAGAACTTTACATCGGATTTGAGACCAGGACAATCGCTTATAACAGCAGATTGGGAGGATGCGGAGCATTTGACTGAGGATATGAAAACTCAGATATTAGAAGCTTTGCCGCCCCATGAGCGTGACATGAGGTCAAAAGGAATTCCTATGATAGGTAGTGGACTTGTTTTCCCTATCTCAGAGGAGAGTCTAGCTTGTGATCCTTTTAGTATACCACAGCATTTCCCTAGAATTGCTGGGCTAGACTTTGGATATGACCACCCTACTGCCGTAGTATGGTTGGCTTGGGATGTTGATGAGGACATAGTCTATGTGTATGACTGCTATAGAATGAGCAAACAAACACCTGATTATCACGCATCACACATCAATCAAAGAGAAGGTAGCAACTATATCCCTGTTATATGGCCACACGATGGATATCAACACGATAAAGGCTCTGGTATTACACTAGCAGAACAATACAGAACGGCTCATGTCAATATGACTCCTTTTCATTTTGAAAATCCTCCAGCTTTAGGAGAAAAAAAAGGCGGAAACTCTGTAGAAGCAGGGTTAATGGACATGTTAACACGCATGGAACATGGGAAATTTAAAGTATTTAACACAATGTATGATTGGTTTGAAGAATACAGGATGTATCATCGTAAAGATGGCAAATTAGTCAAACTTAAAGATGATTTAATGTCTGCAACACGATATGCAGCGTTAAGTCTAAGACATTCAACAGTAGAAACATCAAAATGGAACAGTAAGGGCAGATTAGGTCCTGATGTAGCCATTGTTTGAGGAAATAAATGGCAAAAACTAAAAAAATGACAAAAGAAGACCTTGTATCCAGGTTATCATCAGAAATTCAAGCATCTAGCGGACATATGAACAGCGAATTATCTCACCAAAGAGAAGATTCAATGAAATATTATCTAGGTGAGCCTTTCGGTAACGAAATAGATGGTCGATCAGAGATTGTTACTACCGATGTACGAGACACAGTCGAATACATAATGCCAAGTTTAATGCGTATCTTTACTACGCATAACAATGTTGCAGAATTTGAGCCAGAAGGTCCTGAAGATGTACAAATGGCACAACAAGCTACTGATTATGTTAATTATGTCTTTAACAAGCAAAATAACGGCTTTAAGGTGCTATATGATGCCTTTAAAGACGCTTTAATATCAAAAACAGGCATTATAAAGCATTATTGGGAAGAATCAGAAGAGGTTAGCACGGAAAATTATGCTAATTTAACGGATATTGAGTTTCAATCTATACTGGCAAACGATGAATTAGAGGTTTTAGAGCATACAGAGGTTGTTAAACAAGAATCTGTAGTACAAAATGGACAAATAGTGTCGCCTAGAATGGCAGAACACGATGTTAAAGTTAAAAGAACTAAAAAAAATGGTCAAGTTAAGGTCATTTCAGTACCTCCAGAAGAATTTTTAATCTCAAGAAGAGCAACAGACATAGAATCTGCTAGTTTTATCTGTCATAGAGTAAAAAAATCAGTATCCGATCTGATTTTAGAAGGATATTCTAAAAAAGATGTGGAAAACATACCTAGTTATTCACAAAACAACGCTGAATACAACGAAGAAAGACTCGCTAGGTTTAGTTATGATGATGATTCTATACCGCCAGACGAAGGAGAAGGCGCTAGTAGACAGGTTTGGATTGAAGAATGCTACATGAGAGTAGATTACGACAACGATGGGATAGCGGAACTAAGAAAAATTACCAAAGGCGGTGATTACATTCTAGATAACGAGCCTATCGATTATTTGCCGTTTTCAACGATCTGCCCATTACCGATCCCACATAAGTTTTACGGCATGAGTATTGCCGACACAGTCAAAGACATACAATTGATCAAATCAACGATTATGCGTAATCTTTTAGACAATATGTATCTAACTAATAACGCAAGATACGCAGTATTAGCAGGACAAGTAGAGTTAGACGACTTATTAACATCAAGACCAGGCGGAATTGTAAGAATGAGAGCGCCAGGAGCGGTTACAGCTTTACCTACCCCACAAATACAACCTTATGCGTTCCAAATGGTACAGTATTTAGATGGCATAAGAGAAGAAAGATCAGGGGTATCTAAAATGACACAAGGATTAAACCCAGATGTGCTTACTTCTCATGTAACTTCAGGGGCAATATCAGCAGCAACTGAGTCTTCTATGCAAAGAATTGAGCTAATTGCTCGTATATTTGCCGAAACAGGCATAAAAGATGTGTTTAGATGCATCTATCAACTAGTCCAGAGATACGAAAACAGAGATAAAATGGCATATTTAAATGGTAAATTCGTGCCAATTGATGTTTCTCGTTGGAAAGAAAAGCTAAATTGTATTGTAAATGTAGGTGTTGGATCAGGTAGTCAGACTTCTAAAATGCAAACCATGTCTAGCATCATGAATATATTACAAACTTTAGTCCAACAAGGTGGCATGGGTACTTTGGTAAACCCACAAAACATCTATAACGCTGTCAGCGAGTATATAGCGCAATCTGGCTATAAAAACGCAGATACATTCATTACTGATCCTTCAACTGTTCCTCCGAAACAACAAGGGCCATCTATGGATGATCAACTAGCTATGCAAAAAGCTAAACTTGAAGTGCAAAAACTACAAGTACAAGCGCAAACAGCACAGGTTGATGCTAATTTGAAAGAACAAGAGTTGGATATGAAGAAAAAAACAGCTTCTATAGACTTTGCCATTAAACAACAAGATTTAGAACTTAAAAAACAACAATTAATTTTAAACGAAGCTGAGCTTAAACTTGAAGCTATACAAGGTAGACCAGTTGGAATAGGACCAAAATAATGAAAACAAAAGGCTACGGAAAAGCAGAAAGAAAAAAATTAGTTTCCAGAGAAATAAAATATTGTACTAACAAAGGCACAAAGCATAAAAAATGCGTAGCAATGGCGTTGAACATGTACCCTAAAAGAACTAAGTTGCCACTAGCATGAGAGATTTAAACGAATTAAATATAGAAATAGAGTTAATCAAGAAAGATATTAATGATATAAAAAACAATCACTTACAGCATATTGAAAGAGATATGAGAGATGTAAAGATTGAGGTTTTTAGATTTAAATATGTTATCTGGGGAGCTTTAGTTATATTTATATTAATGACAGATAAATTTACAGAACTATTGAGGTTATTATAATGTACGGCAAAAAAACAAAAAAAAACAAAAAGAAAGGCAAAGGCAAATGTTAACTAAAAGACAAAAGGATACTCTTGCAAAGCATAAAGTGCATCATACTGCAAAACATATGGCTTTTATGCGCAAGGAAATGAACAAGGGAAAGACTTTTACACAGGCACATAAATTAGCAATGAAAAAGGTAGGAAAATGAGTTTATACGAAAATATTAATAAAAGAAAAAAAGCAGGAACAAGTAGAAGTAAAAAGAAATCTACGATATCAGATAAAGCATATGCAAACATGAAAGCTGGTTTCCCTAAAAAAAGTACAAAAAAAAACAAAAGAAAGAGTAAAAAGAAGGCTTGATAGATAAATCAAAATTTACCAGAACAGAATTACAACAGTTAATGTTAAAATATCGCATTTCTGTAAACGAATTATCCTTGAAGACATCAATATCACACAACGATATTCGAGGATATTTAACAGGCAAACGACCTATACCCACTCATGTAGTGGACAGAGTTTGTCAAATTGGAGAAGAAAATGACAGATAAAGAAGCACAAATAAAAGAAGGAAGGGAAGCTAGAGCGTTGCTCGAAAACCCCATCTTAATAAGATCATACGAAGTTATACAAAACCAAGCTTTTCAAGACTGGCTCAGAACAGGTTTGACTGAAACCGACAAAAGAGAAGCAATATACCATTCCGTTGTTGGTACACTTAAATCACAACAGGTTCTCGTGAATACTGTAGAAAACGGAAAACTAATTGAAGACGAATTAAAAGGGGGTAAATAATCATGGCAAAAGAAGATATCCCTATAAAACAATCCGCTTTTGGCGGAACTCCTGTTACAGATGTACTGTCTGCACAGAGAGCAATAAAAGAATCTAGTATTCTGGGCGCTCAAAATGAGCCATCCCAAGAAGACGAAGAAAAAACAGAAACAACGGAAGAAGTTTCTGCACAGGACATGGAGTCCGAATCAGTTGAAACAGAAGCGGCTAACCCAGATGGGTTAACAGCAGAAGATATAAAAGAAGAAAATACTGAAGAAGAAGTTGAGGAACAGGAGCGATATACTGTCAAAGCGGCAGGAAAAGAGCATTCTGTGACCCTTGATGAGCTGAAAAAAGGTTTTCAATTTGGAGCTGATTACAGTAGAAAAAATGCCATGCTTGGCGAGGACAGACAAAAGTTAGAAGAAGAGAAAAGAATGCTCTCTCAACAACTTGAGACTACTCAACAAGAAAGGCAGCGTTACTTGTCACGCCTAGAGGACATTGATCAAATAGTAGATAATGATTTAAAAGCATTCGAGTCTACAGATTGGGCAAAACTCAAGGTGGAAGACCCTGTTCAATACTCTATAAAAAGAGATGAAGAAAGGCAATTACAAGAGAGCAGAAAACAAATAGCTGAAGAGAGAAAAAGTCAGCAATACGCAGCACAACTAGAAGCTGAGAAGAAAATTGAGGAAGTTAGAGTCGAACAAGCAAGAATTGTTGCAGATAAAATTCCTAATTGGTCTGATCCTGTAGAAGGACCTAAAGTTAAGAGCAGAATTAAAAACTTTGCTATTAAATCTGGGTTTACAGAAAACGACATATCTCAACTAATAGATGCTCGTAGCGTTGAAATTTTACACAAAGCTATGAAATATGATGACTTGGTCAATGCAAAGATAAAGAACAAAAAAGTTAACAATGTTCCTAAAGTGACTAGACCTGGTACGAAACAAACATCTGACGAAGTAAATACTGAAAAAAGAGCGCAACAAAAAGCAAGGCTTAGAAGAACAGGAAGCGTCAAAGACGCACAAGACCTGATTAAAAATCTTCTATAGTCTAATTAAACTTTATACAGAGGTAATCAAAAATGGCATTTACAACAAATGCGTATGAAACTTTTGACGCTAATGACAACAGAGAAGATTTGGCTAATGTTATCTATAACATTTCTCCAACTGACACTCCAATGATGTCATCTATCGGTACTGCAACTTGTACTTTTACTAAGCACGAGTGGCAAACTGATGCATTAGCGGCAGCAGCAGCAAACGCACAAATAGAGGGAGATGACGCTCCCAATGCTGCTTTATCAGCTACTTCTCGTGTTTTCAACTACACACAGATTTCTTATAAACCTGTGATCGTAACTGGCACACAAGAAGTTACTAAAAAAGCAGGTATGACAGACGAACTAGCTTACCAAGTGGCTAAAGCTGGTAAAGAACTAAAACGCGACATGGAGTTAGCAATGACTGGTAAAACAGCAGCCGTTGCAGGTACTGGAGATGGAGCTGCGGCAAGAGTTGCTCGTGGATGTGAATCATTTCTAACAACTAACGACTCTCATGGCAGTGGTGGTTCTACAAACAGCTCAACTGGTGCAGTTACTGATGGTACTCAAAGAGTGCTAACAGAATCTCTCCTAAAAGCAACAATGAAGTCATGTTACGATGCAGGTGGTGAGCCTGACTTGTTACTTGTTGGTTCGTTCAACAAACAAAAAATATCAGGTTTTACTGGTAATTCAACAAGAATGGATATGGCAGAAGATAGAAGCTTAGTCGCTACTATTGATGTTTATGTTTCAGACTTTGGTGAAGTCAGAGTAGAATCTAATAGACTACTAAGAAGTAGCGGTAGAACAGCACTATTGCTTCAAACAGATATGTGGGCAACAGGTTTCTTAAGACCTTTTGCTGTATCTGAACTAGCTAAAACTGGTGACGCAGAGAAGAGATTACTCTTAACTGAATGGACACTAGTTTCTAGAAACGAAGCAGCAAGTGGAAAAGTAGCCGATATAACTACTTCATAACTTAAACACTTTATAACCCCGTAAGGTTATTCATAGGGGTAGGCGTGGTTTCCTACCCCACCCAGATACATTTAATAATGACCTTGAAGAAGGTATCGCTTCGGAACGAGGGTTATTAATATTGGAGAAATTTAATGAGAACATTAAATGATTATTTTATAACAGCAGAAATAGAAGATATTTCTACTGCATCAAGCACTTTTGTAGCTGTGCCTGATGGCGGTAATATTGTAAAAATTATTACTGCACTACAAGGAGCTATAAGTGGTGGAAACGCTGCAATTAGTTTTGAAATTGGTGGTACTGCTGTAACAGGCGGTGGCATTACAGTTGCACACTCAGGCTCAGCAGCAGGTGATGTTGATTCAGCAGAACCAACAGCACTTAGCAGAGTCGAAGAAGATGGAACTATCGAAATGATTACAGATGGTGGTTCTACAGGTGCTAAAAAACTATTGGTAACATTCGTAATTAGGAGATAATAATGAGTAGCTGGAGTTTTGGACAAAGAGTCATAGTCAATCACACTAGAACAGTTAATCAGACAGGAACACAAAGAACAGACGCTTTTAGTGATGGAATAACTTATGTAAGAGTTACTTCTGACACTACTGGTGTTTTTGTTGCATTTGGCAAAACGCCAACAGCAGCCGTTTCTACTGGTATCCGTTTAGTAGCTAATGAACCTAAGACCTTCAAAGTAGACAATGCTGATAAACTTGCAGCTATCATTGCAAGTAGTACAGCTAATGTTTTTGTAGAGGAGCTTAGCGAGTAATGAAAAGAAAACTAGGAGATGGTCAAATTTTTCACTTCCACAACCCTACAGGTCAGGGAGTTATTGAGCATATTCAAGATATTTCCAAAGTTATAGACTCGAATAAAAGATTACAACAGGAAGATCATAGTATAAAAGATGAATTTCGATTATCCGCTAGAATTCCTGTTGTAGTGTATTACGAATGGAAAAACAAATACGGAGTTGATCTTAGAAACAAGGATCACGCAAAAGCTGTTAAGAAGCTACTTAACAGTCCAGAATATAGATATCTAAAAACAACAAATAGAGTAATATAATGACTGAAAGATTAAAAAAAAGACTTGGAGGAGGAGTTCCTCATGTAGCAGGAAACAACAAAAAAAATAAAACTGTAAAAAACAAAAAGGTAGAATATGAACATAAAGGTTTAGCACCTAGAAATTTTCAAAATCAAACAGCAGCACCTAAAATAGCAGATCGTAAAATACTCGATAATAGACTCGCTCCACCAAAATATTTAAAAGATATAGATGATGAGTCTACACTTAATAAAATAGGAAACTTTCTTCAAGAAGCTCACAACCCAAAAAGATTAAAAAAATTTTATAATAAGGATAAATAATGGCAATATCAACATATGCAGAATTAAAAACAGCAATAGCCAGTTGGCTAGACAGAGAAGATTTAACCGATGTTATTCCTGATTTTATCGCTCTAACAGAAACTAGACACAGAAGAGATTTTAAGATTAGAAGAATGGAGACTAGGGTTACCGCTAACACTATAGCGGATACTGAGTATTATACTCTGCCAGATGGCTATGTTGCTATGAGAAACATACAACTAAACACTAACCCTCTGACTAGCTTAGAATATTTAACGCCAGAGCAAATGGACAGGGTTAAAGCAGGAAGCACAAAAGGAAAGCCTAAAGCCTATTCTATTATTGGCAACGACTTTCAATTAAGACCAGTTCCAGATGGCGTTTATGAAATAGAGATGCTTTATTACAAGTATTTTACCGCCTTATCAGATTCAAACACAACCAATGACATGTTAACTTACCACCCTGATCTGTATTTATACGGAGCTTTAGTAGAAGCAGAACCTTATCTTCAAAACGACAAAAGAATACAGGTATGGGCAGGTTATTACGATAGGGCTAAAAAAGATTTAATTGATACAAACGAAAGAGACAGGCATTCAGGGGTAGCGCCTACGACAAGAATAGATTATGGGCTATATTAATGACCACCTGGACAGTTCTTTCTACATCTTCAACCAGTTGGTCGCAAGTACAAAATACATCAGAAGGGTATTTTGAAACAGAAGATAACTTAGATTTATTAGTAACAGAAACAGGATTACTGTTTCAACAAGAAGGGGGAGTTGTCATAGCTCCTGATGACTGGCAAGATGTTCCAGCTACAGCAACTACAACATGGACTGAACAATAAATGGCAACACAAAAATTTAGTGATTTAACAGCAACAACAACCCCTAATACAGAATCTGTATTTGCTATAGCTCATTCAGGATCTAACTTTAAATTAACGATTACAGATTTAGCAGCTAACTTACCAGCTATTTCAGCAACAAGTTTAACTACTTCAGGAACTATAACAGGTAGTGGTGGGTTTATCGGAAACCTAACAGGTAATGTAACAGGAGCTGTAACAGGAAATGCTAGTACAGCAACAGCTTTAGCAACAGGTCGCACAATAGGCATGACTGGAGATGTTACATGGACTTCAGCATCTTTCGATGGTTCAGGCAATGTTACAGGAACATCGGCTATCGGCACAGGGGTTATAGTCAATGCAGATGTCAATACAAGTGCAGCAATAGATGCCACTAAAATACATGATGGCACTATATCAAATACAGAATTTGGATACTTAAATAATGTTTCCTCAAACATACAAACACAATTAGATGCAAAAGCATCATCAAGTTATGTACCTACTGCAATTACAGTTGCAGATGAATCCTCAGACACTACTTGTTTTCCCTTGTTTACAACGGCAGCGACTGGGGATTTAGGTCCAAAGACAGCATCAGGATTAACTTTTAACTCAAGCACAGATGTATTGTCAGGTACGTTTTCAGGAAATTTGACAGGCAATGTAACAGGTAATACTTCAGGAACATCAGGTTCAACCACAGGAAATGCAGCAACTGCAACAGCATTAGAAACTGCAAGGAACATTGGTGGCGTATCTTTTGATGGTACAGCAAATATTGATCTGCCTGGTGTTAATGCTACAGGCACACAGAATACATCAGGACAAGCTGGTACAGTAGAAAGAACTAGAGGTAAAGACTACAAATCAGATTGGGGAAGTGCATCTTCTCCTATATCGTTTGAAGTTAAAGTAATTACCAAAACATCAGCACACCCCTATACAGGCGTAGGCTCTAGCAACGCATACACAATAGATGGAGTTGAGGGTGCTGTATTAAACTTTGATGGTGCAGATACAGGCAAAACTTACTACTATAGGTTTGACCAAGCTGACTCTAGTAACGCTAGTCATCCATTAAGATTTTATTTAAACGCAGCAAAAAGCACAGCTTATACAACTAATGTAACAACGAATGGTACGCCTGGTAGTGCTGGTGCGTACACTCAAATACAAGTAGATGAGTACACTCCAAACCTATTGTACTATCAATGTAGCAGTCATGCTCA
>Ga0098056_1001042_pt1 | contig 11269 bp, 15 predicted proteins | sample 17BtaG_FD_92583 | JGI IMG/M metagenome (GOLD analysis project Ga0098056, IMG submission 92583) | Marine viral communities from the Subarctic Pacific Ocean - 17B_ETSP_OMZ_AT15314_CsCl metaG | ecosystem: Environmental > Aquatic > Marine > Oceanic | place: Subarctic Pacific Ocean | collected...
GCGGTGCCCTTCGAAGCTACGCAGAACCAGCGGCGACGATTCTGGGGGGCGCCATAATCGGCAGCGTCCAGGACGTGATCCTCGACCGCGTAGCCCAGGCAATTTAGGGCGAGCTTCCAGGCAGGGAAACAGGGCCAGCGCTGGACCTCTGGCACATTCTCGAAGATCGCCAGCTCCGGGCTCAGGTTCTCCAGGGCGTTGACGGCGGCCCACATATGGTTCCGCAGGGAATCGTGGTGCTTCCTTTCCTTCCCCCTGGCCCTGGTGAATCCCTGACAGGAGGGGCCGCCGATCAACAGGTCTACCCGTGGGAATTGCGACCAGTCGGCTTCACTGAGATCCTGCTGGAAGACCTGGGCCGTAGGGTGATTGAGCTGGAAGGTCTCGATCGCCCTGGCCCAGTGGTTCGCTCCGAAGATCGTGGTGCTGCCAGCCTCCTCGGCCCCCTCGCTGAACCCGCCGAAGCCGCTGAAGATGTCGCCTGTGGTGATCTGGCTCATGCCTCACCCCCGAATTCGGAGCGATAGGCCAGGGCGACGGCTCGCTGCTCTGCAGGGTCCAGGCGAGCCCACCAGTGCCGCGCCTTGTCGGTGTTCTCCAGGTTCTGGCGACCGCAGGGATACTCCACCGTGCCATCCGCTCCATCGCCTCCCAGGGGGGTAGCGGTGCCAGCGTTCTCAGCCTCGACCAGGAACCCCCAGAGCTTGCGATACAGGGCATTCCCCCGGTCGACCAGCCACGGCTGGTAGGGCAGGCACTCGGCCACCTCGTCGGCGGTCCAGTACTCCAGGTCTTCAGGCATGGGGATCGGTGGGGGTGTGGTTGTGGTTGTCAGGGGCATGGGTTTGACTCCGTGGTCTCGCGTGGTTGTCTCGCCAGCTCCGTGCTGGCTCTGCCAGCATATCAAACCCCTCACGCGGGGGAAGGAAGGGACTCCCCGATAACCCAGGTTCTACCGTGCCAGACTTTCACCGGGCTCTATTCCCCTGGGCTCGACCGTTCTGGGCCTCGAACCTGGGTTCTGGTCTCCTGGCTCTACCATCTGGTAGAGTTATGACATCTCGTGACATGCCTCAGACCCCCCTGAGACCTGTACTGTACAGGTGTTCAGTAGTTTAGGCCTCAGAATAGTCATAATAGTTATATTTCATACTGAACACTTGTACAGTAAACAGGGTGTTTACCGAGTTATCAATAGGGTCTAAGGCGCTCCCCTGGCGCCCTGGTTGCGCTCCAGTGCTCCAGGCACACGGACCCCTTGCCCAGGGCGCGCAGGAGCAGCCTGAGAGAATTGGCCGATAACCCAGGTTAAAACTGCCTTATCACGCTGCTCGATAACCCAGGTTGTACCTGCATTATCGCCGATTCGTGGAGTGTCTGGCTATGCCTGACACGGAGGGATCGGCTCGCTCCGCGAGACTGAACCGCCATTCATTCCGGCCCAGGTCCAGAGATCCTACCAGTGAGTAGGCTCTGGTCCAGGTCCAGATCCTACCGGTGAGTAGACTCTGGCCCAGGTCCAGAGATCCTACCGGGGAGTAGGTTCGGGGCCTTGGCTCCTGGGAACTGAACCGCCATTCATTCCCCCCGCCGGGTGGTGGGGTTTGCCCAGGGCTGGCCCAGGTGATCCGATCCGCCCCGGCCCTGGTTCTCCCCTGGTAGCTGGGCCGATCTAATCCGAACCACCCCAGGGGTACCACCCCCCCGCTACACCCATGGGGACCCCCGGACCCCGAAGCCGTTTTCTCGATCAAATATATTCTCAAACTCCTTACCATTTGGTATAGAGCTATCGCCTTGCTAAATGGTACGCTTTTCATTAGGATAGGGGTCCCAAGGAGGTCTTTATGGGGAATGTTATGGAGCTTGTGGAAGTACCTGCTCAGACGCTCGAAGTGTCACTGGAGTCGGAAGTTCTGCGTAAACTCGATGATTTAGTCCCTGAAGTGGCCACTTGGGCGGCTGTTCAGGAGTTTGGCGTCAAGGTCACTCGCGAGACGGTGGCTCGTATTGCGATGTTGCGGGGTCTAAGCGCGATGACGCCTACTCCTGTGGGCAAGGTCAAGCGAGCTACGGTTTCTGAGGAACCTGCTGCGGCGGGCGCGGAGGAAGCGCCTCTACCTACGGTGGATTCTAGTGTGGACCGGGATGCGTCTGGGTACATTATCCCCCCGACGGGCTGGTCGATGTGGCGCGAGGGCGAGCGTATTATGTCCTCGCACCGGGACGTTCACGATTATTACACCCGCCAGGGCTGGCATCGTTATTGGGGCCGGGCGGGGGAAGAGACGATTAACTTTTACTGGTCAGCGGACGAGAGCTTGCATGATGTAGAGCTTTTCTCTGGAACCAGCGCTAATGGAAAGGTGCTTAAGGTCCAGAACACCCCGTGGGGGCCTGGTCACATCATTCCGCATGGATGGGAGTAGAGAATGGCTGCACGATTAAAGGTCAAGGGAGACAGCATCGAGCGCTGGCTTGGTTGGAACGAGGAGGCTCTATCGGAGTTTACGTTCACTGTTGCCAAGGTCTTCGGTCTCTGCAGGGACGGGGCTTATCTGGACGTAGAATCTGCGGCGGATTTAGTGGGTATTATTCGTCTTCTTGAGCGCAGCGGCTATCGAACGGCTGTCTTGGAGGAAGCTCCTGCGGCCCCTTCTCCTTCTGTTCCTGAGGACGTTCTTGAACTCTTGGACTTGTCTGTCCCCCGGCTTATCGACGTTTTGGCGGTGGGGGAGCACGATCAATGGCTTCCGGCCCTTTTATCCGCCGAGGAGGGCGGGAAGACGCGCAAGACGGCTGTAGCGGCTATTAAGGCCCGCATGGAGGCCTCTAATGCCTGAGACGCCTGAGACGCCTGCTACAGAGGACACATTGGGGTGGAGGCTTCTTTTAGAATCTCAAGAGCGTTTTACAGAGGAAGATCTCCAGAGCATTTACCAGAACATTGAGGACGCGGCTCCACGCCTTGAGAAGTACGCGGACGCTTTTGCTGCTGCTGAGAAGAAGTACGGTCTCCCTGCGGGACTTTTGCACGCTGTCGCAGCGAAGGAGTCTGGAGGTCGCGAGGACGTGATTACTGGTGCAACAGCGTCCCCAGCGGGAGCCGTCGGCCTGATGCAATTCATGCCTCCCACGGGGAAGCAATACGGTCTTATGACGGACGAGGAAGATCTCCGTACAGACCCTCTAAAGTCCATCGATGCGGCAGGACGCTATTTTAAAGACCTCCAGGGATACGAAAACGTCTCCAAAGACCCGAAGGCAATAGCTGTCATGTTGGCGATGTATAACTGGGGACCAGGAAATGTCCGCAAATACGAGGCGAACAAGGCGAAGCTTCCCGACGAGACGGCAGAGTATATTCGGTCGATAACGGACACCATCGGCGCTTCTGTGGAGGAGCAACAAGGCTTTAGGCTGGAGGACATGCTACCGCCCGAGGGAGTGGAGTCTCTTCTGCAGAATCTCTTCCCCGACGGGGTTCCTCAGGATTCCGATAGCGGTATCTTGAACACGCCCGGCAACGAGCCCCCCGCGCCTGCTGTTCCTCCTATCGGGCACGATTCCGATAGCGGTATCTTAAACGACGGCGGTGCTCAGCTTATGACGCCCAAGGCCCCTGTACAGATGGATATTTATCAAACAGCCCTCGCGAAGAGAGATCGCGAGAAAAAAGAAAGGAAGGATTTTGCATGAGTCGTGCTGAGCAGATTGCGGTATTTTTGGAAGATATGAACCCCGACGCCATGTTGGCCGATGGGCTGGAAGACGCCCTGGTGGGAACCACCACGGGCATGTGGCCAGTCCGAGGACCGGTCGCAGTATATGACCGTGAGCGGTGTCTGAAGATCTTCATGAAGGACGGCATGACCGAGGAGCAGGCCTGCGAGCATATGTCCTTCAATGTAGAGGGTGCCTACGTCGGCGAAGGCACCCCCGTCTTCTGTGACTTCAGCTCTTTTGAATAAAATCGAGCCAGAGATTGAGGACTTTCTCGGAGTTTTCCTTCGAAATCCCCTTTAGCTCGATTGCACTACCGACCAGGTGAATAGTCATCTTGTCCTGCGGACCCGTGGTGATGGACACCGCGTGCCGCACGTTGACGTACTGTGTCGAGGTCTGTGAGCTTGTTTGACCTAACTGCTCGATGCCGATGATTCCGGGAGCCCCCTCGGGGTCCGTGAAGACGTTGTACATCATTTAGAAGTCTCCTCGCTGCGCTTCTCGCCGCAGAGCATCCATGATGTCATCGAACTTGCGGGACTCACCCTGACCAGTAGCTCGCGCTTGACCTGTTCCCAGGTTCATGAGGTCCACACTTGCGGGCACCTCTTCGGCCACGGGCTCGGGCTCGGGCTCGGGTTCAGGCGCGGGTGCTTTGTATTTACCCCGAATCATCGCGAGAGCAGATTCCCGCTCGATCCCACCTGTGCAGAGAACGCAGAGACTATAGAAAGCATCATCGTCTTCGTAGACATCCGGCGCAGCACCGCGAATCCACGTCTCGAACTCGTCTACCGCGCTATCGAGCTTGGCTTCCTGTTCAACGTGTCGCTCTTGCTCGATGCCTTGAAGGCGTTTGAGCGCGTCGTTTCTTTCAGCAATGAGCTTGTCGTAGTCCTCTCGGGAGGCGTTTGCTTTTAGCGCGAGGGCTGCTTCGTGGTCTTTCTTCAGAGCTTCGAGAACAGCATCGTGCTGTGTCTTAAGCTCTTCCATCTCTTTACGAGTCTCTCCGATTGGATCGGCATCCCCGTACAACCACTTCTGTACCTTGGCTTCGTTTGCTCGAAGCTCCTCTTCCCGAGTCTCTAGCTGCTTTCGCCAAGCAGCAGTTTCCTGAAACTTGTCGGTATATCCCCGCTGCCAGTGCTTGTACTTGGTCTCAATCCCGCCCAGGAGATTGCTGCGAACATCATCGTCCAGGCTCCTAACCCAGTCCGATGTCTGAAGACTTTCAAGTTCCCCGTTCCAGCTATCGGAGGGGGCATCTTCAGAAGAGTCAGCTGCTTCAGTCTGTACAGGTTCAACCGGTGTTTCCGAGACTTCGGAAGAGGTGTCGCTATCCTGGGTCGCTTCAGTCGCGTCTTCTTCGTTAATCATCAATAACCTCCACCGGGTGGCATTTCTTCAGGGTTACCCATGGGAGGACCTGGAGGAGCCATTGGCGGAGCCATCATGCCCATATCGTCCATAGCTTCTTCAGCGGCCACATCAGAGGCGCCTGCGGCGAGTTCTTCGAGACGCATCCGCATCTGGAAGTCTTCGACAAGGACATCGGCCAGCTGCTGCGGCGTAAGGTCTGCCAGCTCGGGCAGCTGCTTTGCGGCCTCAAAAAGCTCAAGAGCCTTTGCCTCGTCAATGCCGAGCATTTCCACAAGAGGAGACATATCTGTCTCGTCTTCGGGCATCGCTCCCTCTTCGGGCGCTGCTCCGGGGATTTCTTCTTCGGCGGGCGGGAGGGCGTCTGCCTCGGGGGGCAGGTCTTCGGGGAGTGCCATTCTCATATTCTCCTTGTCGATAGCTTCATTAAGAATAGCTACCAGCGGTTTGATGTCCCTATCGGGAACGATAGGGCCTTTTGTTTTCACAATCTCACTAACGCGAGCGATGGTTTCTTCTTTGCTTTCAGCCGTTGCCATTTTCTTTCTCGGGGTCTTGAGAAGGCGCAAGCTCAAAAGCGACAGCCGCACCAAGAGCAAGTCTAACCTTGTTTGATACGTTTCGTTTCTCGCCGGTCTCGGTATCTTCGTAAGTGATCATATCCTTGTAGGGCACGTCTCCTACCCGGCGAAGGTTCCGGCGCAACAGGGACGCGACTTTTTCCGCCTGATCAAGGATGGCCGGATCTGCGAAGGCGCTGTTACTTCTCATTCGCGGTTACTCCGTCTTTGCTAACGGTAAACTTCTTACCCGGTTGCTCTAATGTAAGCGATTTAGACTTCGCTTTCATCTCTGCTCTCATCTTGGCGTCTACGCCTTCTCGTTTGCGCTTATCCCAAACACGATGCCGCGCCTCATCTGCGAGCAGTGTTCGCGTTGCCTTATTGTCGCCTCGGATGTGAAGTTCCTTACCTGGGTAGCGTTTTTTGATCGTGTTGATGGCGCGATCGTACTGCTCTCGGGTCTCGCATACGCCCAGGTGTCCCATGTCTATGGTCTTGAAACTACCGTAGCCATCACCCTGGACCCCAGGAAATTTACCGTGACTCCAATCAACAACACGATCCCCACCGCAATCTGGACACGGCGGCGGGCCGTCCGCTCTCTTGTAGAAGACATGGGGATCTCTCTCCTCGCAGGAGTCACACTTCAGACCATGAGCAACGAATGACATTAGTACAGCTTCCCCTCTCCAAGATGTCCGCCCAGACGCCTCTTAACCGTATCGTAATCTTCTTTTTTCTTGCGCTTGCGCTTCGGCTTCGGTTTAGCTTCGTCGGCAGGATCTCCGGGTTCGTCCTCGATATCGGACGGTTCCGGGGGGCTGTGTCCAATTGCGGCGAGGTAGGTGCTCTTAGCGTACTTTTTCTGTTGTGCCGTTGCCTGTTTCGCCCCTGCGGGGATTTGGCCTCTCTTCGCGCCGGTAACTTCACCTCTTTTTCCCATATCAACAGGAGCTTCTCGCTTAATATTCGCTGCCTCGTCTTCGGGGGGTGCGGGTGCTTTTCCCGCGATGTCAATCCGGGGCTTGCGCTCGCGCTTTAAAGCTTTGGTTTTGGGTTTGGCCATAGTTATTCTCCTCAGGATAGGGGTTATTTCTTCGCTTTGGGCGCGGGTGGTTTCTCGTTCTTTAGCTTCAAGGGCTTGGAGATCAGTTCCCTAATCTTTGGATCTCTCTCAGAAAGCTGAAGCAAGAGCTTCTTCAAGGGCATAGGCATTACGACTCCTTAGCAGCTGGGGCTGTTGCTTCGGGAGCTGTCTTTTTCTTAAGAGCCTCGTATCCCTCGGGATCTACACCCGTGTACTTAGGCGCTTGAGGTTTCCCTTTCGGGAAGTACTGTCTCTGTATTGCCTTGCTGACGGGCTCTTGCCCTGCCGCTTCTTTTCTTGCGGCGATGACCTCGTAGATGTTTTTTGGGATCTGAGCCATTTTTTATTCTCCGCCAGCGGGCAGAAGGTCGTTTATTCTCAAGCGGGTTACGCGAAGGACTTCCTCTTCGAAAGCCTTTGCTTCTTCGGGACCGAATTGTTCCTTGACAGCTTCCGCTACTGGGACAGTAGCGCCGCTCTGGGGAGCCCATTGGTCTGCGAGCATAGCGTGCGCGTAAGCCTGGCCAGGGGAACCCTTTCCGGTCTTAGCGATATTCTCTAAGAGCTTCCCGAGTTCTCCTTCCTTGGTGAAGTGATCTTCGCCCGGCTTATCGGTCTTCTTACGGAGATAGTTCAGCGCGTCTTGCTCTGTCTCGATGGCGCTCTTTTGCTTTTCAAGTCTTTTCTCCCGGCGACTCAGCCTCGTCTTTTTAGCAGCGTCGGAGACTACTTCAGTGAGCTTCCGCCGTCCTTTTTTCTCGTCTAAGATCTCCTTTGGCGAGGCTTCTTCCTTCTTCACAGCCCGTTTAGGGGCAGTCAGAGCAGCTTCTATTTCTGCTATTTGGGCATTTAGGCGGCTTTCCTCACGGTCCATTCTTTCTTGGGAAGTCTTCTTTTCTCCAGAAGTCCTGCCCGAGGGCTTTTGCTTAAGGAGGCGCGTTCTTTCTCCCTTGACAGCGCGGAGGGCGCTTTTCAAATCTTTCTCCGAGAAGCTCTTGTAAACAGAGGGCTCGTCTTTTGGCGCCGGCTCTTCCTTCTTCGCAGCCTTCTTCCGGGGCTTACGCTTCGTCTTGGGCTTCGGTTTAGCTTCGGGCTCGGGCTCGGGCTCGGGCTCTGCCCCGAAGAGCGGCTGCTGCTCTCCCTTAGTTTCCGGCTCTTCTTTCTTCTTCTTTTTTCGAGGCTTACGCTTCGGTTTAGCCTCGGCCTTGGGCTCTTCTTTTGCGGTCGCCGCTTCCCGTGCCTTTGCCTCTGCTTCCTGTGCTTCTACTGTTGCTTGTCGAAGAAGTTCTGCGATATCCCGTACTTCTCGGATGTCTTGTACTGTTTCTTTTTCGGTCTGTCCTTCTCCCCTCCAAGCCCGTCCCTCGGGGTCGAGATATGCTTCCTCTGCGCGAGCATATTGCTCTTGCTGGATCTCGCTAACTTTTTTCTTAAGCTCATCCAAAGTAAGAAGCTCCAGCTCCTCTGTCGGATCGTCCTCTGTCAGCTCTTCTTCTTCTTTTGGTTTTTCTATGCCGCGCTGAGCCAGCAGTTTTTCGAACTCCGCTGTTACTTGAGCCCTTTCCTTCTCCTGGGCTGCCTTCTCCTTGGCTGCCTTCTCTTTGGCTTTCTTTTCCTTCAGCTCTTTTTCCAGGGGCTCGAACTCTTCGTCCAGTTCTTCTGGGGTTTTTCCTTTGCTCCGTTCTTCTGCCGCTGCTTTTAGTCGCTGCTGCTCTTTTCTTGAGAACTCTGAGCCACTTGTGAGATCTATGGAGCCTGCTGGAGGATAGCGACCCGTCATTTCTGACAGGAGCGTTTCCAGGCGTTTTCTTTCGGTCACATACGCATCATCAACGTAGCCGGTAACTCTGCTTTCTCCGGTGCTTATGAACTTCCAAGGAGCGCCTATCTTGAAATCCTCACGTGCTTGGAGAACAGCTTCGTTCTCGGCAGGGCGAGTCGAAGAAGGCTCCGGGGAGTCTTTGAGTATTGAGAACTTCGCTTTCCCGACGGGGATTTCCCTGGGGGAAGGTGCTGCTGCTTCTGGAAGAGGCTGCGCTCTTCTCGAAGGCGCGGGAGTGAGAGAAGCGGCTACTTGCTCCTCGGGAGGAGGAGGAGTCTCCGTTCTTGCCTGTTTTGCTCGCTGAGCTTTAACAGTTGCTTTCGCTAGATCTCTTTTGTACTTCTCCTCGTCTTCTACCGCTGCTCTTTCCCTTCGCGCCCCGCCTCGCCATCCTTTTCTTATTTTCTCAAGTCCCAGTATTTCGCTCTCTATATCGACGGGCTCAGGAGCGACGGGCTCAGGAGCAACAGGTGCAGACACAACCTCATCTGCTGCGAATGGCTCCCTAGGAACCAGGCCAACTTCTGCTTCTGTGCGAGGGATTGAGCTGACCCACTCTTCTACGCCTTCTTTCTTGGCTTTGGTTGTAGCGTCCGCTTCCCGCTGACGGATCCCTTCGAGGCGAGCCTCTGCTGCTGCTTCTTGTTCAACTGCTTCTTTGACCCTAGGATTACTCCGAGCTATGGCACCTTTCTTTTGAAATTGCCTTAGTTCCTCGAAGGTGAAATCTTTAGTTCCGGGAAGGGAGCCCGCCCGAGGAACGTAAAGATTAGGCGCGTTTATTGCGATAACAGTACCGGTGGGACCTGCAGCTGCCTGGGCTTCCTCTAAGCTTGTTGTGAAAGTGGTCTCGGGAGCCGCTGTGTCGAGGCGCACCAGGGGGCTGTCTTGTCCTCTATACAGGAAGCTTTTGTCCGATCTCCCAAAATGTTTCTCAAAATAGTTTCTTAGAACCGGTGTAGAGGCCGTCGCTGAAGGAGGCGCTGTCGCTGTAGCCGTTGTTGTCGTGGGGACAAGCGCTGTGCTTTCCAACGAAGACAACTCGCTCCAGGCCTTATCAAAAGCATCAGCGGCTGCGCGTTCCTCGGCGGTCAGTGTCTTTGTCGTTGTACGAGCGGGGTTTGCTTGAGGAGTCCCGGAGTAACGGGCCGTACCTGGCTCGGGATGTAGAAAATCGTCTGCTTCTCTTAGTGCGCTGTGATGGTCTCTTGTGCCGGGTCGGGAGCGTCCGATGGCAACTTTTTGCGCCTGAGGCAACAGCATCCAATCTTCAAGGGAGCCTGTCCAATTCCCGGAGGCTTGGTTTACAAGACCCTGTTGAAGAGAGGTTGCTTCTTCTACCGTAAGCACATTGCCCTTAGGCGTCTTGACACGGGCCTCCGTGGGAGCCCGCATGCTTTTTGGGAGAGGGAATCGCTCGGGATCTCTGGCATGACGTGCCCGCAGCTGTGCTTCTATTTGCGTTCGTTGCGCTTGAGGAAGACCGCCGAAGGAGGGAGGTCCTTGCCACGAAGGGCGTGCTGCTGCTGAGCCAATGGCGACCTGGTGCGTAGTAAGAAACTCGGGGTTGTTTTGTAGAGATTGCAGCGTATCTGCAGCAGTTTGCTGAGTTCCTGTCTGGTATACGGGCTCAAGACCTTCCCGAGGAGTGTCCCTCGGAACACTTGTCTTTGCAGCCGCTGTTGCTGCTCCTGCTCCTACTCCTGCTTCCGCAGTAAAAGGAGAAGCGCTTGTCTTTGCGACTGCTGCTCTTGTTGGTGTAGCGACTCCTGTTCCTCGCGCTGCTCCTGTTCCTCGCGCTGCTCCTGCTGCCCCGGCGGCTCGTGTCATGCCCCAGACCTCTCCTCCGGCTCGTGTAGATCCTTGAAGAGAAAGGTTGATTACTTGTTGTGCATCCCGAGCTGTTTTTACCTGAGACCCCGCGCCCATAAGCGTTTGAAAAACCGGGTTGGAGACCTTTAGGCCTCCGGCCAGCTCGACCAGGGGCCGGATAGTCCATACTTGTAGTAAGCCGCCGGCATACCACATAAAAACAAACTCGCCAGCGCTGTTAGCTCTTTGTTTTACTTCTTCCCAATACTTCGCGTCACCGTAGTTTTCGGGCTTGATTTTAAGGAAGTCCAGGCCTTTCGCTACAGGACTCCCTGGTGCCTTAAAGCCTGCCGTGGCGGCAGCTGCTAGTGCGCCTGGATCGTCTTCTTCCAGCATTTCTACGACTGCTTGAAGATCGTCTCCTTGCAAAGCTTTCTCTGCTTCTTTTGCTCGCGTCCTCTCCTTCTCCGTGCTTGCCGCTGCGTGCATAGCAGCAATCTTTTGTTCCAGCGCTTCTCTGGTCTGGAGCTTATCTCCGACCTCTACCATCCCCTCGGTAGGAGAGGGCTCGTCTTCCTTTTCTGGAGGGGCCTCCACCATGGTTGCTGTTTCAAGCGGTTTAGCAGGGGCTGCTTTTGGAGAGGGCGGCTTTACCTGCTCTTTACCCTTGAGAATCTCTTCGGGAGGAGCCTCTACTTCTATCTTTTTCGGCTTCGGCTTGGCGGGATCTTCTTCTACGAAACCCGTAGGCTTACTAACTCCGGGAGGTGCTTGAGTTCTGGGTGTAGCCATTATTCTTGTCTCCCTGCCCAGACGATACAGACTCTCTGGGAAGCGCATTTAAAATCTAAAGCTTGGCAATAACCGAGATCGCCTCCGACA
>Ga0098056_1001046_pt1 | contig 11260 bp, 8 predicted proteins | sample 17BtaG_FD_92583 | JGI IMG/M metagenome (GOLD analysis project Ga0098056, IMG submission 92583) | Marine viral communities from the Subarctic Pacific Ocean - 17B_ETSP_OMZ_AT15314_CsCl metaG | ecosystem: Environmental > Aquatic > Marine > Oceanic | place: Subarctic Pacific Ocean | collected 2015-01-18
TATGGTTAACAACAATTTTGGATAAATATGATCCAAATAAGGGTTCGAAGGCGTTTTCTTATTTTTCTGTTATTACAAAAAATTGGTTTATTCACAAAGCAAAGAAAAATTTGAAAACTTCGAAAAGGGAAATTCCGTTAGAAGACGCCCTTCGTGGTTCTCAAAGCCATTTTGTTGTTGATACAAACCCTTACGAAAGAAATAGAGAAAAAAAGGAATTCTGGTCAGCTTTAATATTTTTTATAAAAGAGGCACAAAAAAATGATGCTATAATGAAAAATGAAAATGACCAGCGTGTCATGTCCTCTATAGAATATATGTTGGAAAATATAGATAAAATAGAAATAATGAACAAAAAGGCCATCTATCTTTATTTACGGGAGATGACGGGCCTGACAACAAAACAGCTTACCCCGACTTTAAGAAAGATAAAGGTCCACTATAGACAGTTTATGTGTGAATGGAATAAGTAAAAGTTCTTGTCATGTCTAATTATTTGATGAGGGCTTATTATGAAAAAAGATAAATTATTAAAAGAGGCTTTAGATAATATTAGAACAGACAGAGTTACTACTGAAGCTTTGTTACAGGACTTACAAGCTGAAATAAACAACAGCGAAACAACAAATGCTCGTTCTGGCCTCGTGGCTGCAAAGTATGTTGAAACTCTACAAAGGTCAAATGAACAAATAGTGAAGATTCTAGCCCTCATGCAAAAGGCAACCCGGTATGAGGAAGATGTCGAGTTGTCTGATAACGAAAAAGACAATATTTTTGAATTAATCAAAAATGACAAAGATGAGAAAAAAGCGGCAGGGGAATAATGAATAAATATCGCGACTATAATATTATTCCACATAATTCTTCTACGGCTGTGGGTTTGTATGCGCCAACACTTGCTGCCGTCGCGCAATCTGCAGTCAATCAAGAAGTGGCCAAGAGAAGCGTTACTGATTTTCCAAAATTTGGTTATGTTCGTTATACAGTTGTGACCTCAGATACTTTTTTGATGAAACGATTGGGGCTTACACAGGCAATACTTGATGACCTCAAGCCTGATTCAAATATAAAAAGAATTATAATGTTTGTGGAGCTTAATTCAACCACTCCTATTACCTATGGGCAGTTTATTGCTGGCAAAGCAACAGAGGAAGAGTTCAAAGGAAATTTGTTAAAGTTGGTTTTACCGCTCACCGCCCCCCGCGCCCCCGAAGTCCATGAGAAAATTTTACTTAAATATTCTGATTCAACTGATTTACAATCTGCACAATTCGATGGATATATTAATAAACGAGGTTTATCGCTGGACCCCGCACTTTCATCTTATAAAAAAGGCAATAAAACTACGAAGAATATAATGGAAAATAGCGGGGCATAATAATATGACGTATGAAAGCAAAAATATAAAATCAAAACCCGCTTCGACAAGCGCTGTCAGCGTTGTAAAAATTAATAGTGGTGCAGACAACGTAAAAAACGGCCCTGCGATTGCTGCAGCCCAGAAACAAGCGACCAATCAAGCAGTCCCATATATGTTAAAGAAGGCCGATTTTGAGGCGGCTAAAAAAGATGGTGCAACAGTTATTAACGGCCAAGCAGATGGTGTGCTTTTTATTGGTCAGGCAGGAAAGTACGGCTCCTCACCAGCAGAGGAATCGGAATATGGCTATAACGAACGCGTCTTACTTGGCGTTGGCTTCTTAATAGACAAAAATAAAGAAGATTCAACTCCAATTAATTTGGTTAAAGATAATGTGAGGATGACCGCTGGAATAAGAATTGATCAACGCACAGATTCTGGCAAAAAAGATATAGAAGAATATGATGATTCCTTGGACCGCGACCGCGACCTAACCACCAACGCCCCTCTGAATCTTCTTTCTTCGGTTCAGATAGTCGGGGATAGAGTGGCCATCGGCGCCCGTACAGCGGGCGTAGACATCATCGGAGGCTTTGACCCTACCATACCTACCACCGAAGGAGCAGCCGGCGTTGAACCGCGCAATACCGGCTATTATGGCGGCGGCGTTAAATTAATTTCTAGCAATTGGGATGCAAAAATACTCAACGATGAAACCCACCCGTTTGGGCTGCAGCCAATCCCAAAAGGATATAATTTAGAGCGGTCGTTAACGGACATCATAGGGCTTATAGAACAGCTTAACAAGGTTGTTAAAAAGATGCATGTGGCGAACACCATCGCACACAAAGCAACTCGTGCTGCTGTGGCCTCTCATTATCACGCGGGAACGGCTTATGTTCCCGTCGCGCCCGGCGGGGTCGCGCCGGCATATGTTCAAACTGTGCCTGATCCTGTACTTGCTGGCACCTTGACATCAGTACAAGTTATGAAGTCAGGCAAGGATGTATTAACTGTGCTTAGAGTATTAACACAAAGATATAATGCTGCAGCCGCTAGGCTAAACAAGTCTATTATATCTGAGGGGTATATTAACAGTAGAGGAAATTGGACTACTTAAATGTCAGCACCACCAAAGAAAAACAAGAAAACTGCTGTTGAAAAGACAGTTGCGGCGGCTAATAAAACCGCCACAAAGGTTAATAGCGCCGGCGCAGCAATTGCTGCAGGTTTTATTTATGGCCAGCAGGCATTAGATATTTTATCTAGTTTGGACGCGACGATAACAAATTTGGCGAACTTGAAGTTGTCCGATGGTAAGTGTAAATCGTTGGAGGGCAAAACAGAAGAAGAAAGTTATATAGATAAACAAATCGCCGCACTAAAAGGCTGTGCCCCATATGCTCAGACTTTTTCGGATGCTTATAATGCTGAAGGTCCGGGTGAAAAATTGGAAAAGACCACACAGGGCTTGTTTGAGTTGGCCAGTTCTGTTCTTTCATCTACGGGCCCGGCCGGCGCCAAAGATAAAATGTTGGATTGTGCAGAAGCACAATATCGCAAGTTCATAGCTGCAATTCCGGTACAATATTTTTTATTAATCGCACTTTCCAAGGCTGTAAAATCAATTAAAAATCCAAAGCTTATTAAACAAAAGGTAGATACTCCATGTGGTGAAAAGATTAAATATCTTGAAGAGTATGAGAGGTTCATGCCAGATATACAACTACCGCTCATACCCAGATTGCCGTATATAGAAATCCCAGATATAACAGATTTGATTTGGGCCATAGCTGCAGAGCAAGCTTGTTATAGCCTTTGTATTGTAACCACTCCGATGATCCAAACCGTTTCCGAGACTTTGTTTTCGATGACCGACGCGTGGGCAGAAACGGATGATCCGGATTATGACAAAATACCCCCTTTAACAAAAGTCCCAATTAATTCTTATATTTCTAATGAGGCAATTTTAGCTTCAAAGGAAGTGGGGCTGATCCCAGCGGGAATAACTATAAGTGATGTTCGTGAATATTTAACAACAATACAAGAACATCCCAATATTGGTCAAGAAGAGTTTGTGTTCTTGTTTTTAGGAAATGCAAATTGCAATATTTTAACTAAATTGCTGTCAGAAGAATATGCTGCCCCACCCAATCTTGGGTATCTTACCAAGGGAAAATTCAAACTTGATAGTGAAACAAAGGTTCTTAATTTCTTTTCTTTTTTAGGGAGTTATGTTAACTTTATAAGGTTAATTAAGGACTCTAAATTGGAGGTGTGCCCCCCAGACCCCTGTGATATAAAAAGTGCTGATCTAGAGGGTATAGTGGCCGCCGTGAATGATCTTTGTGCGCTATTGAATCCCAACACTACGCTGCCTCCTTTGCCTATTAACGCCTTATTAAAAGGTACGGGCACAAACGACTTTATTGTTGATAGTACTTATGATTCAAATAAACTAATTGCTGAGTCATCCACCAGTTATATGTTACCGCCAGGCATGAGTCCCTATGTAGGGATGGAAAATGTTCCCAAGCCACCAAAGTTGGGACTTGTTAATAACGAGGCCGGGGACCCCGAGGCCCCAACAACATATTATAATGAATATGTTGTAAAATTTGGTACCCTCATAGAAGAGATTATAAAGATAACTAAATCAAAAGACACAGAATTTGGTATTTTGGTTAGCTTGGAAGAATCTTCGTTGGTTCAATATAAAAAAATAAAAGATAAAAAATTAATTGTAAAAACCATCCTCGTTGACCCCAATCTCAAATTAGATTCTTTTGAAGATGCTGCAAACAAATATTGGATAGAAAGTGATGGGCCCTCTTTAAAGTTTATAGACTCTAAATTAAACATTCAACCACTTCAATATAATGACCAGAAATTAAAAAAGACCTACCGCGATTTGTCTTATGGTTATGTAAAGAATTCTTTTCCGTACACTATTATTGTCGACTGGTCATCGGCACTCAAGATTAGCTTATATGATTCGTCCTACCAAAAAGATTGGAAACTCAAAGATGCAGAGGTGGTCATGTCTGTAGGAAAGAGCACAATATATACTAGATATACTAAACCAATACTAAACAAAAAACTAGAACAAATACAGGTGATGAAAAAAGATAAGAATATTGAAGATGTTCAAGAAGATATGTTAGAATTTACTAAAATCAAAAAGACTTTTTTCGGATAAAGAGAAAATAGAAAATGCTAGGATTCAAAGAATACGCCCTTTTAACTTTCGATCATTCTTTCACAGAAAGAATAAGAAACCACTTTCTTAAATATATTGGTTCTAATTTGCCCCTATACTTGCAAGACCCGGCCTTTTTGCAAAAGCTGACTGACAAGAGCGGCAAAAAGGATAAAGGAATAAAATATTTCATCGGCCAAATAAATGAGGCGGGGACAATTTATTTTAATTTATACAATAAGTTTAAAGGCCAGCAGGGTATTGGTTCTCAAATAAATTATTACAGATTGGCCGCCTACTACACTAAACTTAACGGCCTCACTTATACAAAGACGCAGGGTGAAAGCCTTATTGTGGAAGCAGATAGCGCGATTAAAGAGATTTTTGCGGAAAAATTATATGATTATTTGTTGGCCATCTCTACCGCCAAAACTTATGAAAAAAAAGAGACGAACAGAGACATAATACAGAAAACCTTTGTCCCAGACTCTTCGCCAATTCCACAAACATTAAACGACGCCATGGAAGGTAGCCCCATTCCGCCCCCGATCAAATCTTTGTTATATGATAATACCACCACCACCTTTGAGGGAAGATTATTTACTGTAGCACATTATGATTGTAAACACACAGGCGCGGGTTCTTCTTGGCTTTGCAAGGGTCATTCTAACTGGCAATCAGAGGCGTACGCCAAATCGACTGGTTGGACCAAAACTGTGCGTTTGAAGAAGTTGGTAGAGTTGTATAAACAGGATAATAACATAGAAAACACACAATTTCCAGATTCTGATGGATTTCCTTATAAGTATAATAGTTTTCAAAGCTACGGCGATTATCCTGGTGATCGATGGGGTAAAGAAAATCAATTTTATATTGATCGATGGCCTGGGTCTGACGTTTGCAAGTCCATCGGCACCCCTGGGTGTGGCAAGGGCCTCCCAACAACAAATGAAACAACATTTACGAGTCTCTTATCAGCTGGCACATATGTAGAATTTTTCTTTAAATTTAATTTTGATGAATTGGCCGGCCATCTGACCGGCGCCGCCTATGAAAAGGGCATATCCAATATTTTTGATCATGAGGGATCTCATGGGCACCTATTTGGAGATTTTGTGTCCAGCATATCAAAAACGGACTTTTCACTCCCTGCCGGCAAGGGAAAATATAATGCTAGGTTATATTATTCATTAGAGAAGTTTTCCCGGCTTATTAGAGACATATACCTCTATGTCTCTAGGGAAACATGGCCAAACACGAAGCTTGGGTACAACCTCCCAACTGAATGGGAAATAGATAAAGCTTTTGAAAACACAAAAATAGAATTTGGAGCAAGACTAATTGTTTCAACACCGAATCTTTCAGAGGAAACCAATTCAGATAAAATTATGAGTGTTAACAAGTACTTCGCGTCTGGTGATGAATTATTAAAAGACGCCGAAAAATATTCTGAATTTTACAGCGCGTGGAAAAATAAAACATTTATTTACAATTTCTTTTCCCATGTTCCAAAAGAGGACGACGGCGACGATGGTTCAAGCTCCCCAAAGGATGCGGTAATCAAAGATAACCCTGACAACTTGGGAGTTTCAACTGTATATTGTTTCCCAATCGCAGAAAAAAGTGTTGAACTTACCAATGAGGACAAGAAAGAGTTTTTATTGGATTTTTATGCCGGCATTCCACGCTGGAAAATGCCGGGCTTGGAAACAGGCGATCCCCACGCCGGGATGATCGACGTTGACTTCTCTTTAGATCAGGCTGTCGTTGGAAAATATTCAAAATCTATTTTAGACAATTTGTTTGATGATGCTTTTGTCGACAATTTTGTAAGTTCTATATTGTTTGGAAAACAAGACACGCTTAGTGTTGAACAGTATGAAAAAGCGGCTCAATCGGTAGGAGAACCTTTATTTATAGAAAACAGCCCAGATAGAAACAGTTGGATCGCAGAATGTAATAAAACTGACGATAAAATAGATCAAAACCTAATTACTTTAATTGATTCTATCGAGGGCTTTTAGATGGTTATTGGATACTCTGCAAAATTACCGCTAGCATATACCAAAGATGACGGCCCATATCTTTTAACAAAAGATTTAACAGAGAACACAAAACAAAATTTTAAAAATCTTGTTCTAACTAATCCGGGTGAGAGAGTCATGGAGCCGGATTTTGGAGTTGGCTTTACTCAACTCTTATTTGAGAATGCAAACGAAGACACAGTAGAAGACTTAAAAGAAAGACTATTTATTCAAGTAAAGAAATATCTTCCATTTGTGGAGATTCAAACTGTGGAGACACAAGTAAGAGAGAATACCGCATACCTCAGAGTGGATTATATAATCCCGGCTCTTTCTGTAAGTGAGACATTAGAGTTAGATATAGATAATAATTTTGGTTAGGAAATTAAAGAATGCCAGACAAAAAGACAAAACCAGTTAGATACGCCAGCAAAGAGTTTGATACAATCAAGGATTCTTTGGTTGAATATGCAAAAACATATTATCCAGACACATATAAGGATTTTACTGATGCGTCTTTTGGATCTTTAATGTTAGACACTGTTGCATATATTGGTGATATGCTATCTTTTTATGTGGACTATCAATCAAACGAATCGTTTATCGACAGCGCCATCGAAACTAAAAATTTATTAAAATTGGCAAAGCAGTTCGGCTATAAAAGGCCGCTGGAGTTTACCTCTACCGGCAAGTGTTCGTTCTATGTTCAGGTTCCAGCCACTACTGCTGGGCTTCCAGATACAGACTTAATACCAATTTTGAAAGAGGGGACAACGCTCACCTCGGCCGCCGGCACTTCTTTGATGCTTGTAGAAGATGTCGATTTTTCTAGAAGTGATTCCGAGGTTGTAGTGGCACAAACAAATACTGATGGAATTCCAACAAGCCATGCCTATAAAGCATATGGCAACGTTATATCTGGCTTCGTAGAGACCGAGGTACTGTCTGTTGGCAGTTATCAGAAATTTTTAAAATTATCCCTAAAAGGAGAAAATATTACTGAAATTATTTCTGTGGTAGACAGCGAAGGTAATGAATATTTTGAAGTTCCATATTTATCACACAATATTGTCTATCAAGCAATTAGAAATCCAACACCAGCCGGGGAGGAGGATGCCCCATATATTATGAGAGAAAAGTTGGTAGCTAGAAGATTTATAATAGATGTTGATGAATTTGGGGTGACATCTCTTCAATTCGGATATGGTTCGGAAAACAGTTTAAAAAACAATCAATATCCAGACCCCTCTAGCGTTGCTTTACAAAGATATGCTAGAAACTATTATTCAGACGATTCTTTTGACCCCTCTATTCTTTTAAAGACGGACAAATTTGGTGTTGTTCCGCCCTCTGGAGATCTGCTTGTCACTTATCGCAAAAACAATAATTCTGTTGTAAATATTCCCGTTGGTTCGATTAATGCTATTGATTCTCCTATAGTGGGCTATGGTACAAATGACGTTCCTTCGTCAAGTGATCGTTTATTTATAAACAATTCTCTTGATGTTGATAATGAAGAGGCTATTTTGGGTCAAATTGATGAGGCAAGGCAGGAAGAAATAAGAGTCCGAGCCATCGATGCCTATTCTTCACAGAACCGGGCCGTGACAAAACAAGATTATATTAGTCTGGCTTACAGAATGCCGTCAAAATTTGGAGCGATAAGAAGAGCAAACATCGTGCAAGATAAGGACTCTTTTAAAAGAAACTTAAATATGTATGTCATATCAGAAGATATTGATGATAACTTAACAACGAGTAGCAGTACTATAAAAGAGAATTTAAAAACTTGGTTATCTCAATATAAGATGATCAACGATACAATTGATATTCTCGATGGTCAAGTTATAAATTTTGGAATCAATTACAAAGTTTTAGGTAGCTTGGACTCCACACAGACTGAAATTTTATCTGATTGTAATCGCGCATTAAAAAACATGTTTACAGATAAATTGCTTTTTGGTGAGCCGTTTTATATTTCAGATATTTATAGAACATTAAATGATTTAGACAAGGTTGTTGACACACAAGATATCCAAATAAAACAAAAAATAGGGACGAACTATAATACTGGAGATTTCGATGTAGAGGGAGCCACAACAGACGATGGCAGATTCATAATTGTGCCTGAAAATATTGTTTTAGAATTAAAGTTCCCAGATGAAGATATAGTTGGGGTGGTTGTATAATGGCAGTTAAAAGAATAAAGGCAACAAAAGATACTACAATCACTAACGCATACAAAGCAAATTTAACTAGCAGAGGCTCTGGTTCAAACATGGGCGCTTCTGATATTTTAGAGGTTTTTAGCATATACGCGCAGGCTTCTACGTCATCAAGTGAATTATCGAGAATTTTAATAGATTTTGATATTGCTTCCCTATCATCATCAAGAGACGCCGGCAACATCCCGGGATCCGGCTCGGTCGATTTTTATTTAAGGTTGTTTAACGCAGAACACTCGTCTACAACGGCAACGGACTATACGATGTTAATATCGGCTGTTTCTCAATCTTGGGATGAGGGCACCGGCCTTGATATGGAAGATTATAGCGACCCCGGGATTGGTAACGGTGGTCAGGGTGCTACATGGGTTGCTCGCAAGTCTGGATCTTTTAGTGCTGGTTCACTTAATTTAGATAGTGCCGGCACAGAGTATGTGCAGGTGTCAGATGCTGATGCGTTTTCTTTTACTGATAACTCTTCTGCAGACACAGCTTTTTCAATCAGTGCGTGGATTTATATTGATGATATAAGCGCCGACCGCCCGATTATGTCAAAATACACCACATCGGGCGGGAACGCCCGCGAGTGGTATTTTTATGCTAGGGGCGGCGGCTCTTATGAAAATTTACATTTATATTTGTTTGATGAAACCAACGATGCCCAAATACAGGTTAATACTGCCGCCGGCACAATAGAAACTGGGCAGTGGTATCATGTTGTTGCAGCTTACGACGGCCGCGGCGGCCCACAAGCTGGGAAGGGCATCAGTATTTATATTAATGGCACTTCTTCAACTCTCACTGTCGGAACCGATGCGTCCTATGTCATTATGAGAAATACTACTGCGCCAGTTCAGATCGGCGCACTTTCATATAATTCGAATTATTTCGACGGCCAAATGGACGAGGTTTCTGTTTGGAGTAAAGAGTTAGCCTCGTATGATGTCAAAGAAATATATAACGAGGCCGTCCCGAACAACTTAAAGAAGACAACTGCATATGAGGTTGATGTTACCAATAAGTTAATGGCATGGTGGAGAATGGAGTGGGATCAGGTCATTCCCAAGGATACCGCCACAACAATTTATGATAGGTCTAATGCTTATGATGGAACCGGCCAAAATTTGGACGATGCCGATCTTCTCACTTCAAACTATGCTGGGATCAACAAAGATAACGAAACAAATACTGGTCTATACTGGATTGACGAGGGTGGAACTTTTATAACAGGAAGCGGCTACAACCCATCATTATATACACAAAAATTTACAACTGGCGTAGAAGATTTAGAAGTTGAGGTGACACACCAAGTTGAAGAGTGGTTAAATCCAAACTACACCGCTAGTTACGGCTTTGGTGTTTTTCTATCCGGTAGCTATGAGACAAAAGAAAACTCTTATTATACTAAAAAGTTTTTTGGAAGAGATAGCCAGTATGTGTTAAAACGACCGGTCTTAGAAGCTCGCTGGGATAGTTCCAAACAAGACGATACTTCCAACTTCTATTTAAGTTCTTCTAGAGTTCCTGCAGCAGAAAATTTGAATACAATTTATATGTATAACTTTGTGCGAGGTCAATTGAAAAATCTTCCTGACGTACATACTGTCGGTACCGCCGACCGCGACGACGGCATAATTTATGTTAGTATATATTCTGGTACCGCTGACGGCTCCGGGCCAACTGGAAATAAATTACAACTTCCTCTCGGTGGCGGCGTAGCCGACACGAATCATACCAACATTACCGGCGGATATGCCGGTAGCACAGGTATGTATTCGGCATCTTTTGCATATAATAATAAAACAGTAACCTCTATTTACCCAGTTTGGCACAGCGGCGCCGGCGGCGTTCAAGATACTGAATATTTAACGTCTTCTGCAATTACAGTAAATACATTTGATGAACAAGTGATTTATCCAATAAACACTTACACCACCAGCATAACAAACCTTCAAGCACAGTATTCAACAAACGACCAAGCACACTTTAGAGTATTTGTTAGAAACAGAGATTGGAATCCCAACGTTTATACTGTGGCGTCTACCAAGATTGAATCAGCAATTATTCCAAAAATATATTATAAGGTTATAAGGGCCGTTGATGAACAAATTGTTATCAATTATGGCACTGGCAGCGGAGATCAGGGTTACACCAAACTATCATATGATGCGTCAGGCAGCTATTTTGACTTAGACATGAGTATATATGAGACGGATTTTTCTTATCAGGTTAGTTTTTTGATAAATGAGGGAAGCGATTATGTTGAGTTAAAAGATAAATTCAATTTCAGGGTTGTTGACGAAAATGACATTCCGGGTTAATAAATTTATAAAACGAATAATTACTAATAATGGGCACTAAAAGTTTTTTTACAAAGCAAAAGTCGCAAAAGCCAAGTCTTCGCGGCCAAGAAAAGTCTACAACACAAGGAATCACTTCTAGTGTTGAATCA
>Ga0098056_1001047_pt1 | contig 11239 bp, 14 predicted proteins | sample 17BtaG_FD_92583 | JGI IMG/M metagenome (GOLD analysis project Ga0098056, IMG submission 92583) | Marine viral communities from the Subarctic Pacific Ocean - 17B_ETSP_OMZ_AT15314_CsCl metaG | ecosystem: Environmental > Aquatic > Marine > Oceanic | place: Subarctic Pacific Ocean | collected...
GAAATATAATCTGACCCGAATAGATAGACTTTGGAGTGCTTAACAATGACAGAAAAGAAAAACGCAAGATTCAAGGTTTGGACTGACACCAGCACAGCTGTTTTAACGCTGAAGGCTGGCGAGTCCCGCCACCATTCGTTCGGAGGGCTGACGGACGAGGGCTACGACGTAACGCACTCACAGTACAGCTATGATGGTAAACACCTGTACCTTGAGCAGATGCGCCGCGCTAGCGACTGCGATGGCCCCCTCACCCAATGGCGCGAGATGGTGGCCGAGCTACCAGATAGCGGCGATTGGCCCAACTGGGAGACTGAGAAGTCAGGACAGCGGGACGTTTTCGCGGAATCGATGGGCTATTAACTGGGCGCGGGAGAGCCGCGCAGAGGAGAGAATTTGCAAAGCAATAGCAGAGAGCTAGTAAGGATTAAGATGGCCTTAGACGAGCTAAGAATTAGCCTGATGGCAATTGCGAACATGGAGGCCGGATCGCTTCGCAGGATGCCGCGAGGAATGCCGAAAATAACCAAAAAAGATCAGGTAAAAAGCCTGATTGACGCGGCTATCAAAATTCAGGAGGCCGAGGCCTTGATTTTTCAGGATTTCGGGCGCGAATAATTTTTTTTACGGCTGGGCCTGGCAAAGCCCAACCGCTGGGCGAAAAGCCCAACCAATGAGCGAAAAGCCCAACCAATGGGCCAAAAAAAGGGAGAGAGAAATGAGTAACAAAAATGAGGAAACTGTGCGGCCAGGGGACTTTTCTGGCAGCGATTACGACCCAGCGATTGATTTTGTGCGACTGAAAGGCCAGATGTTGCGAGTCTACGCTTGCCTTCAGCCACGAAATGAGTGGTGGACGTTGCGGGAGATTGAGGAGGAGACGGGCGATCCCCAGGCATCAATATCCGCCCAGCTGCGGAATTTGCGCAAGGAGAAATTTGGCGGCCACACGATTGAGCGACGGCGCAGAGCTTCTTGCGTAGATACAACCGGCTCGACGATAGTCGGCGGCCAATGGGAGTACCGGCTGAATGATGGGCTGCTATTTGAATGCCACCAATGCGACGGCAAGTTTGCCGAGGAAGAAGTGAATCGACAGTGGACACATGATCCCTACGCTACGGGTGACTCGCCCTCCGTGTTTGAGTACACTTGCCCGTCCTGCGGCAGTTTTTACATTGACGAATGCGACAGGCAGCAAGGGTAGATGCAAACCAAAAAGAAATCGTGGCCGCGTTGCGAAAAGTAGCCACCGTCTATGTCATTGGCTTGCCGGTTGATTTGGCCGTGGGGTTTCGCGGCAAAACTTATTTGCTGGAAGTCAAAACAGGAAGGAAAAAGAAATTAACCAAGCTGCAAGAAAGTTTTTTTTCGACCTGGCGTGGCCACGTTGCGCGGGTAGAAACCGTTGAAGAAGCATTTTCAGCTATTGGAGCCGATCTAGGGTAGCCCCCGAAGCGCCACCCCCTTCTGTGGCTGGTCGGCTCCATCTTTTTATTGAAGGAAAGGGGAGTAACACAATGAGTTTTTACGAGATGCTAGTGTTGCTGCTGATTTTTACAGCAGGAATTTCATTCGCATGTGCCATTGGCGCAGCAATTAGCGATTTTTTAATGAAACAGGGAGAGCAAGATGGCTGAGTGGCAAAAAATTAACCTGGAACTGACGGATATTGTTAGCGAAACGGAAAAAGCGTACTTAATTCAGCTGCCGGCAGAGGTAGCAAAAAACCTGGACGTAAAATATGGAACTTCATTTTGGTTTCCCAGGAAACTGGTGAAGGGTGAGCGCGGAGACTTGGCAGCATCCATGCCGCCAGATTTTACGGTGAATCTTTTTCATTCGGTGCGCGATCCTGAAAGTGGCACCTATAGCAAAAAAGGCGAGGAACAGATTGGCGCTTCAACGCTGATTGAGCAATGGAACGCAGCTGGCAATGCCCCAGGCAAAGTTAGTTACGAAGACTGGTGAACAGGTCAGTGGTTCAGCTTTGGCGTGTCAGGCTTTTGAAGTCGCGTAAAATTCATTGGTGCCAAACCGAGGATGACGCGCTGAGTTATTCAAATTTGGCCAATCAGGGAGCAATTGTCGAGGGGCCGGTGAAGATAGACCGAACAAGAGCCGGCCTTGTCGATTGGCTCAATCAAGGAGGAGCAAGATAAAAATGGATAAGAGAGAGGTTTTAATCAGTGTGCGCGTTGATGCTGATGAATTAGCAAATTTTATTGCTTTCTTGAAGGAGGCATCATTGCCCTGGACGGAAATTGTGCCAGTCGGAAGCCCCAAGCATTGGCACGTTGCCAACGACGTTTACAGCTTACTTAAACGCGGCTATTCCGTTCGCGCAGTAGCCAAACGCCTGGGAATTTCAAAATCTACCGTTTACCGGATTGGCAAAGACCCCGCCAAGTACCTGGTTATCGGCGACCCCATCAATCAGGAAATACATTGAAAGAAAAACAATTTTGGATCATCAGGCGTTCTGATGTAAAAACCTTCCTCTGGATTTTCGGCACACTGATTTGTGCCTCAACGATGGCCTTCATGATGGTACTGGGAAATTGGTTGTTGGCCGTACTAAGGTAGGAAAAAAATGCCAGGGAAAAGATTGCGGCAAATTTCGCATAGTTGGGCTGGAGATTCTGCCCTATGCGAGTGGGCCAAAAAAAATAGAGTGGCTATGCCGCTCATGTGCAAGTAAAAAGTTAGATAAATTAAGGGAGCGAAACATGGAAAACAGAAATGATGTAGATGAGGTAAGGTTTGGAGTTAAACCTGAACAGCCGAGTCTTGAGGCGAGATATAGCGCGAACCGCAACGAATTATTTGCGGCACTCAGCAAAGCCCAGGCAGAAATGTCTGGTGCCACCAAAGGGAGCGAGAATCCTTTTTTCAAAAGCAAGTATGCAGATTTGCACGATTGCCAGGAAGCGATACGCAAGCCTTTTGCCACCCACCATTTGTGTGTGGTGCAAACGACCAGCAACGTAGGCGGTTCGGTCACGGTTGAAACCACACTTGGCCACGCATCCGGCCAATGGATGATGGGAACCTTGACGATGACACCGGAACGCGCCGGCCCACAAGCCCTGGGAGCCTGTATCAGCTACGCCAGGCGCTACGCGCTAGCGGCAATTTCTGGATTGGCGCAGGTTGACGATGATGCCGAAACAGCAACAATCCATAAAGAAAAGGGGAAGGGAAAGAAAGCAGCGCCAGTAAAAAAGAAAGTTGTATCGGAAGACATATGGCTAGCTGCTGAGAAGGTATCCAGCAAGGGATTTGAGGAGTTCAAGCAATGGTTTGAAACCATTTTGCATGAGGAAAGAGCGGCGCTCAAGGATGATGGAAAGCGTTTTGAAGCTCTAAAGGAAAAATCCAAAGCATTAAGCGTATCAGGGGCCGCAAGGAAGGCGGCAAAGAAGACTGAGGCGTGAAGCTGACAAGCTCGCGGTTTTCTGCCGCTATAGGCATGAACCCCCATTGTTCCAGGCAAAGGCTGTTTCGGCAGCTGACTGGTGCTGAAAATGTGGTGCTAGTTTCAGCAATGCAATGGGGGATTGACCATGAAGCAGACGCGGTAGCCGGCGTTGAAGCCGAGATTGGGTTGATGTTTGATGCAACCGGAAACTACCAGGAGCATTTGACCATAAGTTCCCGCCCTTACGAATTTGGAACCACTCCGGACGGGATTGTTAGTGACGATGGATTGGGCAATAGGATTGGACTGGAAGTGAAATGCCCACAAAAAATGTGGGATTCCCCGCCCGATCATTATGTCCCGCAGCTGATAGGCCAGGCCAAAATTGCAAACCTGGATGAAATTTATTTCAGTGCCTGGACACCCGATCAGCAAAGAATCTGGTGGTTTTCTTATGATGAGTCGCTATGGGAATGGATGAAACCTTTGTTACATGGATTCATGGACAACCTGGTAAATGGCATTGAACCTCCCAGGCAAAAGAAACCCAAGTTACCTGAATTTCAAATGATTGAGTGGACTCACGAGGATTTTAACCCATGAAGATTAGACCAGAAGGCGAGGTGTTTAGCGCCGCCGAAATTCAGGATGAGTTAGAAGCTGGATACCAGGAATGGATTTCGCAAGGCGGCTACCTGAAGTCAAGCACAATTGGGGATGGTTTAAGGCTGGCTTTCATGTCTGGAGCGGCCTGGGCATCTACCTGGATTAGCTCACAAGCCACAAAAAGCACCGAGAAGGATTGACGAAAGCGCCCCGAGAGGCGCATAATGGGGGGGTTGGGACATTCCCCCTTTTCCCGCGATTTCCTCTAATAAACTGATTAAAGACGGTTTGGGGGACTTCGCGGGTTTTTTTAAGCCCTGAGATCGCCCAGGACGGACGAGCTTAACCACACCCTACCCCTAGTACCCCCTAATCCTGGCGTTTTACCAGCTTTTCTACAGAAGTTACCCTGGTGTTGACAGCATCAATCTTCCCGCACACCATCTTATTATGTAGTTCAATTGTTTCCATTAATTGCTGGCGTTGATCTTCCCTGGCCTCTCGATCTTCCTGGCGGCGCTGTTCCAGGTGAGAAAAATTTTGGTCAAGTAATGCTTGTTTGGCTTCAAGCCCAGTAACCTTGCGATGACAACCGACAATGACAGCAACCAGGGCGAGCCACGCCCACTCAAAGACCTTTACCACTACGTTTTCAGGGTCTAGTGCCACTATTTCTCGCGCCATTCAATCAGTCGTTTTAATCCAAACACCGCTCCCGTTATGCCTAGCCAGCCCACAACATACCAGTCAGGTGTAGCGGTGTCTAAGATTTCAAATCCCTCTCTAACGTAGGGTTGCAGGGATGGAATGAAAGACATGATGGCCGGCAACGACCACAACAAAACCAGGTATTCGTCCTTCCAACCGCTTTGGTCAGAAGTGTTCTTCAGGCGATCAATTTCTGCCGTGATTTGCGCTTCTTTAATACGCGCTTTATTTTCGGCACGTTTAGAAAAAAAGCCAAGAATTGCGCTGCCGATTGTTTGCCACATTATCTGTCAAGGCTATTCAACGGTAAAACATTTTCTTTCTTGAGATAGCCGGCCAACGCACTTACAAAAGTAACACTTGCCGCCACCAATGTTGCCCGTGGCTGCAACACATCAAATTGAATTAGAAGTTCAAACAAAAGAGTCATACCCATTCCAGCCAGGGCAGCTGCCGTAATTGTCGAGGAAGGCTGATTCATGCGACCGCTCCCCCCAGGATTACACCCAGCACAAAGCCAGTCAGCAAAATTGCAGTAGCTTCGCGCCGGTAATTCTCAATAATAACTTTCAGGTTATCCAACATCTTCTTCTCCCTTGATAAGTGCTGCCATACGGACAGCGCGTTCAGGCGTTTGGCGCTTCGCCCACCTGGAATCCAATGCTTCCTGGGCTGCGGCCACGCGATCTTTTCTTTCTAATGCCAAAAGCATTTTCTTAAAGCCCAGCAAACCGCGCACACCTAATTGATAAGCCATATTCGATAAGGCTCGCTGTACTTCTTCTTCCTGGTCGGCAAATTGGGGCCACGCTTTAGCCAGGTCACGCACTCGCTTCCTGGCAATATCTTGTAGCCATATCTCTCCGGCTTCTGGAGGTAGCGCCGAACCCCTCCGGTCATCAATTAAAAATCCATAGCCGATAGTCAGAAACCCACGGCTATCTCGATAGGGTAATTCACTCCACCCTTCATCACGCCGAAGATCGGCAATTAACTGGTCAATCATCTAAGGCTCCCTGCGCCCACACACTTAGCAGATAGATTAAAACGAATGGCGTGATAAAGCCAATTATGAAACAGGTCACGGAGAAATATAGGAGCTTGAAATAGCCCTGGGTTTAGCCCGTTCTTCCGTTATGAGTGGCCCAAGCGTACTGGCATTTTGTATCTGGAACCGCAACCTGACATCACTACCGATTCTATCCCACATTTTTTCCAGCATGTACCTGGCAACCTCCGGCCTTTGGTTCATCAACGCCTGGAACTGCGGAGATTTAACGTAAGGCGTAAGGTGCATCAGCCTGGCTTGCCCCACTTGCGTTGCATAGTCCCTGTAAGTATCACTGTCCAGCTTCACGCCCATCAATGTACGTCCAGGCTTGCCCTTAAACAATCCTAATTCCAGCATGGCTGATGCCAACGCGTTCTCACGCGCCTGGCTAAGATTAAATGGAAGCCCAGGAATTGGTAATGCGCTTTGCGGAGCCGGCTGCCCAAAGGGGTCAATAACGGCATTTAGTTCTTCTCTCTCACCTGGAATACGGCTGCGAATACGATCAATAATGCCGCGTGATTCTCTGATGTATGGATCAGTCTTCCACGCCATTTGACCAATAATATTTGGCACTACAAATGATTGGGCTGCCCGTGAATACCAGTTCTGTAAATTGCGTTGTGGATCAGCCATTGCTTCAGCAAAATCAAACACACCCGAAAGGAATGTTTTATCAGCCAGGTTATTCATTAATGACCCCATCGCCATGCTGATAATCTTATCCATCTCATCGCCTTCAGTGTATTGAGCGATTTCATAAGCATCTGCCGCCAAACCCAATATCATTCCCACTGGCTCAAAACGGTTATATTTTACCCACACATCATCCACCAAAATGCTGTACGGCTGCCAGCCCTTGGCTTGAAGTAATTGCTTTTCTTCCCAATCATCCGGCCCCTGGCCGCTCATTTTGCCAGCAGCAGCCATCAAGCCCACTGTTCCCATCAAACCGCTTCCCACAATAAAACGGCCATGCTGGATACGCCTTGCCCTTTCTCCGTTTTTGCCGGCCAAATCATCACGAACTTCAGCCAGCGGGTGAGCTTTTTGGTGCGGAAGAATCGGCATATACTTAATTGCTTGCTTCACAATATTGACTGGGGTGCGAACAAACGGCACCTGGTACTTACCAACTTTACTTTTCTCAAGTGAGCGATTAAATGCAGCCAGCCCAGGCGTGAGTGGCACCGTAAAGGTTAAAGTTTCAGCTGCTTTTTTAGCGCGCTCCTGAATTTTTCCGTAAGTCTTGGAGGTTTTAGTTGGATCAGAAATTTCCCCCATAATTCTTTCAAAGTTGGCTGTCATATCGCCGCCTTCTTTTCCGGCTTGCTCCATCGCCAGCTGCGACCCAACAGAAATATATGAAACGCCTTTAAAAAATTCGTCTGTTGCTTGCAATGCCCTGCCTGGAATCCGAATAAACTCACCCAGTCGGCCCCCTATGGCTGGCGTATGCTCAAGTGCCGTGGCTCCGGTCAATTGCGGCCTTCCGGTTTGCCATGCTTTTTTAGCCAGCTTTGCAGCCAATGGCAAGCCAACCATTGCTCCCGACCAGCGAGCGCCTACCTCCCTTAGTGATGGGCCGCCAGGCAATCCGGCAGCAACCGAGACTGCCGTATTCTCTACTACCTGGAATGCAGTATTGGAAAACAAGTTAACAGCCTGGGTATCAATTCCACTAAGGATTCCGTTAACCCAATACTCATAGAGCTTGTCGTACCATTTCTTTTCGTGGAGAGCCTTTGTTTTCTTGATTACCTGTGCTTTGCTCTGGCTCTCCAGCGCATCCCGAACAATGTTTCTAACCAAGTCCCTGTTATTTGCCAATGACGGCCCAGGCATTTTCTTGGTCATGGTCTGGGGCAATGCGTCAACAATTGCCGCTGCTTCTGCCCCACCGTCCATTGCTATTTTAAGAGAGTTTAGATTTCGCCCTGCCTCAGTTTTATATCCCTCAATTGCACCCTGAATCATGTCCAGTTTTTGAAGGTATGTTAAAGCAACCAGGTTGTCTTCAATCTGTTCTTCTTCAGTTCTATTGGGGTCTTGGGCTAATTGGGCATATTCATTAAATTTCTGGAGTGTTTTGTTGCGAATAGCATTCATGGCCTGTATTTGCTTGGAACTAGCCATATCTCCAGGCAGCCTTTCCTGCAATTTAGCAACAATAGTGTCAGGGTCATTAGCCAGCGTCTGGAGTGCATCAGCAACAACATCTGCATGAGATTCAACTTTCTTCCCCCTGCGAGATTTTCTTTGCTCCTCGATTGTATCTTCGCGCAACTTGTTAATTGCGTTCAGCATGTAAAATTCTTCATCATTCAGGGTTGCTGAAAATGCCGAGGAGTATGTACCGCCACCAATTTCCTGCTTTTCTCTACTCCTTGCCGCTTCTTGCTGTTCAGGTGTTGCAATTGAGGGTTGAATAATCCTTTGCGTGGGGGCGCTTTCCAGCGTTATACTTAGGCCGGAGGGTAAAGTTATGTTTTCAGTAGAAGGTGGAGCCTTTAACTGGCCTGAAGTATCGTATGCCGACTGGGAGGGCGACATGGTTGCGCTTCGGGAAAGTGATCGTTCAGCCTGGATTTTCAATAGGGCATCGAAATCCTGGCGCGCTATACCAAGAGCCTCAGTTAGAGATGCAGGGCTTCTTCTGCCCACAGAAATTCCAGACAATATGCCGAGATTGCCAGGCCCAGCCTGATCGTTAAAGAACTGCCGCCACGTTTTTTCACTGGTTTGCGCAGCTGCTTGATAAAGTTTTGCCTGTATTTGTTCCGCTGCATTTTTTACAAGCGCATCCTGGGTCGATCTTTCCAACTCATAGAGGGGAACCCCAAGTTCTTCTTTAGCTTTCCATACCGCCCCTGGCGCTATCTGCACCTCACCAATTTGCCCATTATCAAACCTCACTTGCGCTGTAATATTGACATACCCTGAAGGATTAACCCTGGGCTTTTCAACTAATACCTCAAATCTGTCACCTAATCTCGATAACAGCTTTTTTGCTGCCGGAATGCTATTGATGCTCACTCCAGCCCTTACTACATCACGCACACTTCCATAGCCATTCCTCTCGGCTGCCTTTTCATCTATGCGCGGCCCATCTGCTTTAATGCCTGGGTTTATAATCAAGCCTTCCAAACCACTAAGCCTTGCGTTTAATTCATTAATTAAGGCATCTTGGTTTTCTTGTGCGCGGCTAAATAAATCCTCCCTGGTAAATCCTCTCTGGCTATCCCTGAACCCTTCCTGTTCTTCTAACGGCCAAACCATTGGCTGAATCTCTCTTTCAGCCTCAACCGCTGGCTCTGGTTCAGCCTGTACTTCTTGGACTGCTTGCTCTGTAGGGGCAACAGGGGCTTCCAGGCTCTGGGCCGCCCTAACAAGAATAGAGTTCAAATCTTTTCTACTAAACTTGACCTTAAATCCAGCCTGGCGTAACCACTCCCTTACCTGGGTTAAAACTCGATCTAGCAATGGATGTTTAATATTGTTCTCTGCAAGATGAGCAATAATCTCAGGCGCTAGCACACTATCTCCCGCAGAACTGATAGCCACACCGTAGTTTTCGCGCACTTCTTCGGCAATGCGCCGTATATCTGCATCCTTGCCAATCAGATTTACAACGTCACGTTGTAGTTTTTCAAATGCTTTCGGCCCAAGCATTGTTTCAATGCCATAATGCCCAACAGCCTCATGCGCTAATACCCGTTGTGTAGCAGCTTCACTTTTTAGCATTGACGCATTCAAATAAACCTGGTCGCCAACACGGAATCCCCTGGTATTAGATGCGGCCTCTGCCCCCTGGTCTGCTTCAAGCTGCTCCCACAAGCCGCCTGGCAAATCCTCCCCGAAGGAATTGACTACATTGATGTTTGGGCCACTTACCCATTTTTTTGTAACTGGTGCAATCCACCCCTCCACCTTTAGGGCTGCGGGAGAGGGTGTTATCTCGTAATCAGTAGGTGCAACCTCAGTAGGTGCAGCCTCAACCGCCTCCCCCAAAAGCAATTGCTCTGGAGTTAGCTTAACCTCCCCCTCAAACATTCCTGCTTGCTGCAAATTTCCTTCCCTGGTTGCATTTTGTGCGTATTCGTTTAGCTTTTTTGTTAATGCAGGACGCGACCTGCTACCTGCAAACACCTCAATAAGAGCATTTTGCAAGGGGCTTCTCTGGGATAGGAAATCTTCTTGCGCCAACAACTCATGAATCTTTTGTTTGTTTTTACGCGCATTTGAAACAATTTGGGCGGCTTCCGCAATTTCACTACCAAGGTCATACGCGGGATCAACCACACCATCTTGTATTTGCTGGCGCAATTCAGACATGGCACCAGCTGCATCAACCATTGCACCGGAAATCGTCCTGACATTATCGTTGGTAGACTCAAGCATTCGCTCGATGCCAGTCATGGCTGCCCCTTCACCATAAGCCTTGACCAGCAAAGCGGCCTGGATGCGCTGCATTCCACCCCTGGTAAGCTCCCCCTTGGAATCTTGCATTCCGGCTTGTTCATTTTGCGGAACCTTTGCAACAAAAGCCCTGACAAAAGGAAGATTTTTTTGACTGTCAATATCTCCTCCGGTATACAAAGGAATAACAGATTCATCTACATAGTTAGCATCTACTGCGGCTTGTTCGGGGGGGCTAAGTCCCAGGACAGTTGAAACATTAGCCTCCTGTGCAAACTTCTCTACATCAACATCTGATGTACGGCGTGAAATTAAAACAGGCTTTTCAAAACCGCTAATATCATGCCCCTTACTTTGCAGAAACTCCTGGTAAGCATCACGATTTGCTGGAATTGAATCATAAACCCTGCGCAATGCCATTATCCTGCCGTTACCGCTTTCAACAATATTTTCGTCACCAACAATCGGCGCGCCATGCGCAGCATTAGGGCTAGTGTCCAATAGTCGCGGGTTTAAATTTTGTGCAATTCTATTAATCTGTACCTGGCTCGCCGCCCTGCCCCTGTCGCGTGGTTGATATTGTTCAGGATACGCAGCCATGTCGCTGGTCAATAAGGAGTCTAGCTCTACGATTTCAGGAGTAGCCTGAATTTGTGTGCCTTCATCGGTTTCTATTGTTTCAGCATCGCCTACAGGCCGCGTTCTTTCCGTAAGGTCTATTCGCTGTTCAGGAACAATTGCGCTGGGCGCAGCTTCTTCTTCCGCAGCTGTTGTCTTTTCCTTTTCCCTTTCTACAATTTGTTCTTCAGGGGTTTGCTCAACAGGACGTGGTGCGCGGCCACCCAGGGCAAGTTGCGCTCCCGCACCAGTCATAAATGCGCTGGGAATTACTTGCAATCCTTGCCGCATTGCATCCGTTATTGATTCCCCAGTAATGGCAGCTTCCAAAGGTTCTTCAGCCCATTCTGTTGCTGCTTCGGCCACGCCCGTTCCTAATGCCCCCTTAATACCTCGCGCTGTTGGGCTTAATACTC
>Ga0098056_1001056_pt1 | contig 11188 bp, 18 predicted proteins | sample 17BtaG_FD_92583 | JGI IMG/M metagenome (GOLD analysis project Ga0098056, IMG submission 92583) | Marine viral communities from the Subarctic Pacific Ocean - 17B_ETSP_OMZ_AT15314_CsCl metaG | ecosystem: Environmental > Aquatic > Marine > Oceanic | place: Subarctic Pacific Ocean | collected...
CTAGCGGCGCGGTCTACAATAGACTCATGTTTACGAAATACACTCATATCCTAAATACTTTACAGTCCGCTCTAAAAACATTTTAGTTTTGTTGATGTAGACAGTATAATACATTTATGTATACATTTCAAGTCATATCTTTATTTATTCTCGGTCATTTTGTGGCGGCATTGCTCGTTTATCTTAATCATCGCTTCATTTTTCACGGAAAGTTGGGGACTAAGGGTCCTTTAAGATTTTTTCGTAGATTTCATACATTACATCACGTATATGTAGAGGGAGACAAGCTTTACGAGCACATATATGTACCTCTGTGGGCAAGAGGAGCCTTTGTGTTGATTTATTTGTCGATTGCTATGGTGTCGGTTTGGTTTTCACTTGGGATGGCCTCATTTTCTCTGTATTACAGCTACAATCATCTCGCGATTCATAAAAAAACTCACAAAAATCACTCTTACTATCACCACTCATTACATCACGACGATGCTAGTGTTAATTTTTCTGGAATGTATCCCTTTATTGATAAGATGTTCTCTACTTATAAAGAGAGCAGGCCTGTTTAATGATTTATGGATAATATGAACGTTTTAAAGTTAGATTCTTCGTTTAAGCCGGTAGAGGTTATCTCCTGGCAGGAAGCGTTTCTCTTAACTTGGCTAAAAAAGGCTTGGGCTGCTGAATATACCGATAAATGGATCAGTTCAGCCAAAGAAACGTTCCAAATCCCTTCTGTTATTGTTCTTTTTCGTTATATTGACGAAAAGTTCTTTGAAGTTCCTTGCGTAAGAAGAAATATCTTTCTCCGCGATGATTACCAATGTCAATACTGCTCAAAGCATTTTAAAGAGAATGAACTAACGATTGACCATGTTATTCCTTGCTCAAAGGGAGGAAAAACAAAATGGAACAACGTTGCGGCTGCTTGTCGCGGCTGTAACCAGAAAAAAGGCAGTTATATGCCGGAAAATGCTCCCGTAAAACTTATTCGCAGACCAGTTGCCCCATCTTATCGCACTATGATCAAAAAAAGGGTGGGAGATGCGAATAAGAAATGGAAAGAGTATTTATAACTGGGAGATTATTATAAATGTCACGATTTACTTGGCTGCTGGATCCCGGTCACGGCGGAATGATTGATGGAGTGTATCAAACAAAAGGAAAGAGGTCACCAGCGTTTAGCGATGGTGTAGTTCTCTACGAAGGCGAATTAAACAGAGCTATTACTAATAATATCATTGAACTGGCTTCGGCCACTGATATAGAAGTGATCGATATTGTTGATTCTCAAAAAGATGTTCCATTGAGAGAACGAGTTCGCAGAGCAAACAAACTTCATAAAGAAAAAAGAAACTGTATCTATGTTTCTATTCACGCCAATGCTTATGGAAATGGTGTTGACTTTAACGATGCAAAGGGTGCGTCTGTGTTTCATCACGTAAGAAGTTCAAAAGGTAGAGTTATCGCAGAATCCTTACAGGATTGGATTATTAAGTTTACTCCTTTTAAAGATAGAGGAACTAAAGCAAATGAAAGTTGGGCAAACTTTTATGTTCTACGAAAAACTCATATGCCTGCTGTTCTCTCAGAGAACGGATTTATGACTAACAAGCGTGATGCTACTTTGCTTCTTAGCGAGACCATCAGAAAAATGATCGGAGCGGCTCACTTCGCAATGATACAGGAAATAGAAAAGAATGGACTCTAATAATCAAATTCAGGAAATCAGCGTTGCTCTAAGTGAGTTATTTGAAAAAGTTGAAAAGCTTAAGTTAAAGCTTGACTCTTTGTGTAAACAAACAGGTGGATGCGCTCACATAAAAGCGATTAATCGTGAAATCTTAAAAAAGAAAGAACTTATCAATGGAACTCATATCAACTCATTTCGTGAAGAAGAATGATGTAGGCTACCACGGTAACCTATTTGGCGGCATTATGATGGCGTGGCTTGATGAGGCTGCTGCTGCTTTTGCCGCTCAAGTTGCTGACACCCCTAGGATGGTCACAAAGTATATAGCCTCTATGACCTTCCAGAAGCCCGCGAGGCCCGGTCAAATCATCAAGATATATGGAGAGGTGGCCAAGGTAGGTAAAACCTCTCTAACGCTTAATATGGAGGCGAGAAGGCATTCTGTATATAACGGCACCCAGCGAGCGGTTGTTAGCACCCAAATGGTGTTCGTTCGTATTGACGGCGATGGGGAGGCTATACCGATCTCCGAGAAAGTTCGTTTGAAGTATAGAGATCCAAAAGATTTCACTTAAATAAGACTATTTATAATACTCAACAAGCAATATTGGATTAATAAAATGAAATCAGATCTAAAAGAATGGAAGAAGTTTCTTTACGAGAGCGAAGAACCCGAAGTAGTCGAGGAGGAAGTCATCGAAGAGAAAGATGACGCCTGTACGCGGAAAGTAAAGTCTCGTTATAAAGTATGGCCATCAGCATATGCTTCTGGTGCTCTCGTAAAATGCCGCAAGGTTGGAGCAGCCAACTGGGGCAATAAAAGCAAAAAGAATGAAAACGTTGATTTAGAAGAATCCGAGCCGCTTGAAGAAAAAAAGAAAAAAGCCGGCACAGAATCAAGCAAGGAAAGCTCTCTAAAGGATTGGTTTGGTCGCAAGGGCGCCAAAGGTAAGTCAAAGGGCTGGGTGGACTGTAACTCTCCTGACGGCGACGGTGGCTATAAGTCCTGCGGTCGCAAGGAAGGTGAGAAGCGTTCCAAATATCCTGCTTGCCGACCAACTCCTGGCGCCTGTAAAGAGAAGGGCAAAGGAAAGTCTTGGGGCAAGAAAGCAAAAAAGGAAAGTTTGACTATGACTAAAAATGAACTGAGCAGGATCATTACAGAAGAGGTAGAAACTTTTTTAAATATGCAAGAAGCCGAACAGGGATGCTATGAGGTTGATGCTATTGATGAAAACGAAGAGTATTGCCCTGTTTGTTCCGACACGATGGATGAAGCCAAGAAAAAGAAAGCTTGTAAGCCATCCAAGGGAAAACGATTCGCCAAAAGAGTAGATGGTAAATGCAGATCCTATGGACAAGCGGGACAAGCAAAAAGTGGTGGAGATCGTATTCGCCCTGGAACAAAGAAGGGTGATGCCTACTGTGCTCGCTCTGCCGGAATCAAGAAATGTAAAAACCCGCCTTGCGCAAACACATTATCCAGAAAAAAGTGGAAATGTCGCGGCAAGAAATCAATGAAGGAATAGTAATGAAATTAATCCTTGAAAACTGGAAAAGATATATCACAGAGGTCAAAAAGTATTCTTGTCCTCCCGCTACACAGGATCTTGAACTAAATACAAGAAATCGTGATTCTTCTATCAAAGCAGAGCATATTCAATATGGTCCTCTCAATCTTGCTGACGAAGAATATTGGGTTAGACTAGCAGATCATTGGAACACAACTCCCGAGGTTGCAAAAGACTCAAACTGCAGCAACTGTGCTGCGTTTGATATATCTCCTAGAATGGATGATTGTATGCCTGGAACGATTGATGAAGAAGGGCGCTTGGGTTATTGCTGGATGCATAACTTTAAATGCCATTCCGCGCGAACCTGTTATACCTGGGCTGGTGGTGGACCGATTGACGATGATAAAACATCTTATGACTGGCAAAGTAGAAGTCATAGCGAGGATGAAGAGTGAAACTTATTCTTGAAAACTGGCAGAGCTTTTTAAACGAAGAAAAGAAAGGCGCTTACTCGTTTGATTATGACGAGACCCTTATCAAATATAAGCCAGATCCAGAAGATCCACAGTTCAGTGCGTTATATGATAAGCCTCACGAAGAGAACATCGCAAAGTTAAAAGAACTCGCTGCTGCTGGTGAGACTGTTTATATTGTTACATCCCGAGCAAAGCGCACCGGGGAGAAAATGCCTTGGGATACAGCACCAGACCCAGAGGATTTGGTTGCTGACTTAAACCTTCCAGTCAAGTCTATTCACTACACCAGCGGAGACTTAAAGGCTGAAACTCTTTTATCTCTTGGTGTTGTCGAGCATTGGGATGACGACGAAGAAGAGATCGCCGCCGCAAAAGAAGCCGGCATCAAAGCAAATCTTGTCCCGGGGGATGTTCAGTTGCGTGAAACAATGTTGTCTATGTGGGCAAACAATATTCACGAGGCTGGAATGGAAGTTCCGGCAAAGATGAAAAAATATCTTAAAACCCATCCTTATATGGAGCCCGATGGTCTTCAAGAGAGACTGTCCTAAAAAATAGAAACTAAAACAAAAAGACTATTTAAAAAGACTATTTAAAGAGATATTATTAGCACTCTGCCTATAAGGAAATCGAATAAAGTGAAACTTAACAAATCAAAACTACGATATAGGATCAAGATCAAAGAAGGGCTTACGTCAGAAGCGCGGACGTATAACTTTATGGTCACACATACCAAATCAGGCGATACATCCCAAGTTAACGCAGAAAATGGTAATGAAGCCATTATGAAGGCGCGGACTGGTGAGTTGGAAAAACACGGTGGGCCCGAGGGCGATTATAAAGTAAAGAAGTTGACCGAAGCCGCATTAAGAAAGATGATCAAAGAAGATCTTGAAGTTATCTTAACAAACGAAGAAGCTTCTGATTTTTTCGATATTGATCCAAAAGAACTTCTTGGCGAGTTTGTAGAAGAGGCAATGGGTAGAGCATCGAAAGCAACGAAAACACCACCTGATGCCACCAAGGCTGAAAAGAAGGCAGCGAATAAAAGAGTAAGAAAAGCCGGGAAAGAAGATTCTAAGAAAGAACTAGACGAAGCTGTCGACCCAGTTGATGCTGTTGAAGATTCGATCGAGGCAATGCCAGAGGATGAACAGCAAAAGCTTCTTGATACTTTGATGGATAAGTTAGAGTCCAGTAATTTAGAAGAGTCAAAAAAGAATCCTATCATTGCTGCTTTAACTAAACTTCCCGGTGGTCGCGACTTAGCTGCTGTATATTATGCTTCTTTAGATAGAGATACTCCAACAAAACTAAGGATTATGGCAGCGATTGCGATTGTTAACCTTATTGCTCCCGGTGATGTTGGAACCTTAATGGGTCTTGACTTTTTGGGACCTCTTACTGGCTTAGATGATTATCTTCTTATTCGCAGAATGATGAAAAAGTATAAGAAGGCTGGACTTCCTGCTGAAAAGCACCACGATCAAGTACAGGCAGCTGCTGGCGAGACGTTAAGTCCAGAGCGTTCTGCCGAGAGAGAAGTGGAGAAAACGCGAGATCTTGGTAAAGCTAGGACGGGAGCTGCGATAGCCAAAGCACGAGCAAAGAAAACAATGGAAGAAGGAAAACTTTCAGATCTTAAGAACACTTTTGATCGTTTCTTAATTAAAAACTAATATGAAAATATCTAAAGCACGATTAAAACAATTAATTAAAGAAGAGATTAGTATTGTTCTATCGGAGTTAGATGAGGCTGAGTCAGTAGACGAGAGAGAATTAACAAAGCCAGAAAAAAAAGAACTTAAATCCTTAGAAAAGAAAACTCCTAAGAAAGATTTTAAAGATCAATACGGAGACAAAGAAGGTGAAAGTATTTATTACGCCACATTAACCAAAAAGGCAAAAGAGAAAGCATAATGAGCATTGATTACAAACAACTTCAGCTTCTAGTAAAAGAAGCAATGTTTACAAACGGAGGCATTAACGAGCCTTCCGCACCCGAAGGCGTTCCACACAGAATGCCGGCAGCAGATAAGGACACCCCAGAGCAAGATAAGGGCGATCCAGAAGCAAATGATTTGTATGACCTTGCACTTACCGCAAGAGAAGCCACAGAGCAACTCGTAGAGGCTCTTGACGAGCCCATCTATGACGACGCCTATGAGCAGGCTTTCAAAGCGTCTGCGTGCCTTAGAAAGGCTTTAAACAGCCTTGAAGGTTCTGGCGCTCATCCAATGCCTGACCAGCGAGTTGTCGCGGCTCCGGAGTATCAGCAAAGATTTAGTGGAGGCTCCGGAGGAGATTATGCTGGTGGTGGTATGATTGGAATGGGAGGCGGCGCCTTTGGTGGCTTAGAAGAGCAAGTAGAAACCGAAATGTCTTCCGGTGTTAAAAAAGCAGTAGAAGCCGTAGACCTATTAACTGATGAAGAAAAGAAGCAGTTTACATCATATATGCTTGGATTAGCACAAGAGGATTAAAAAATGAAGATTACTAAAGCACAACTTAAAGAGATGATCTCTGATGAACTAACTGGAACCTCCATTCTACTGGAAATGCCCGGTGAAACACAGCAGGCGCCAGCACACGACAAGGATCCAGATGGATATGAAGGGCAGATGGCTCGCAGATCTCTATATCATATGGCTGCACAGGCACAGCAACTTCACGATATGTTGATGGATGACGAAAATCTTGAGCCTTGGGTTCAGGCAAAGATCACCAAAGCAGCCGACTATCTTGAAAAAGCATTCAAAGCAATCACATATGAAAAAGGTCCAGGGCAAGGTAAAATACAGTGAGTTGGGATTGGAAGCATCTTAAAGGAGAAAGTTGGTTAGTGCATACTAAACGCTCATCTAAACTTTCAATCTTAATGCTTCTATCAGGTTTTGCTATGATGGTTCATATGATTGTACCTTTCTGGCAGCAACCAAAATGGCTCCAAGGCGCTTCTATTAGAGACGTATTAGACGAATCTTTAAGAAGTTAGATGTTACGAAAAATAGTTAGATTAGTTTATTTTCTGGCTGTTCTTATTGTTGTAGATCTCACAGCAACATTATTTTGGGTAAAAAACGATTTGGCTACGGAAGCCAATCCAATAATGGATTTTTTTTTACAACATTCTCCAATATTATTTGTTTTAGCAAAGTTAGGTTTAAGTGGAGTTGGTTTATATATTCTCTACTCTTTTAGACAAAGATTTAAACGTAGAGTATTTTATATTCTTTTAATTTTAAACTTAATATATTTGATTGTTTTTGGATATCATTTATGGGCTGCTCTTTTTCTTCTTTTTTCAACTATTTAATAGATAATGCATAAGTGCGTAAATAATACTGCTGGAAATACTCGCCATCTTGAACAGATGGTTGATAACTTTTTTCCTTATTCTCAAAAACAACTTGGATTTGATAAAGGCGCCTCGATCGTCTTTCAAAGCGATCGGGATAATGCCGGCAGGATGTTAGGCAAAACTGCTTACTATGATCCACAGAACTACCAGATTGTTCTTTATACAGATGGAAGGCATCCAAAAGATATATTGAGATCTTTATCGCACGAACTAGTTCATCATGATCAGAACTGTCGTGGAGATTTTACAACTGATAATGCTACTGGCGAAGGGTATGCCCAGAAAGATCCGCACCTTAGAGAAATGGAGCGAGAGGCATACGAAAAAGGAAATTTAATATTTAGAGACTTTGAAGATCTAATTAAAACAGGAAAAATTAATATCGAGATTGATTTCTCGGATTCAGGAGAACCAAAGATGTCACTTAAAGAGTGGAAAAATAACGAGATCAACACTAAGTTGATGAAAAAGTGGGGACTTCTTAGTGAAGGCTCCAAGCCAGACTTCCTTGATGTAGATAAGGATGGCGATAAAGAAGAGTCAATGAAGGATGCTGCTAAGGACGCCAAGAAAGAAGACCTTGACGAAGCACAGCTTTCCGAGGAAGAGATCGAGGAGACTGTTGAAGAGACAGCAGCACCAAAGATGATCTCTGTCCACGAGGCAAAGCAAATCACTCGTAGAATCCTACGAAGAATCAAAAAGGAGAATAAGTAAAATGGTTGCACCGTTTATTAAAAGAAGAAGAAGAGCAGAGGCCGCAGCAAAAGAAGCTGCAGCGAAGAAGGCTGCTGAAGAAGCTGCAGCGAAGAAGGCTGCTGAAGAAGCTGCAGCGAAGAAGGCTGCTGAAGAAGCCGCCGCAAAAGAAGCTGCTGCAAAGAAGGTCGCCGCAAAGCCTGTTCCGGCTGCAGCGCCCAAGAAAGCAGTAAAGCCAGCGCCCAAGAAAGCAGTCAGGCCGGCCCCTAAAAAGAAAGTTGTTCTGAAAGACATCGAGGAATAAACGATGGATTATCGTCGGCTAACTCGTCAGTTCATTATGAACGAGGGCAAAGGCCCTGCTACGTCTAGTTATTTAGATTCTATTTCTGAGGTTCTGGAAAATATAATGCCGCGTTCTAAAAAGGATGCGCGCAGGATTGAGATGGCCAAAGAAAGTCTAAAACAAGTTAGACGACAGACAAGACGGCTTCAAGAGCGTGTAAGTATTCTTGAAGAGCAAGTTACGACATTAGAAGAGAATAAGGAGAGTTGAAAAGATAATGTTTCTTCTGGATGAAGGAAAAGCAAACACTCACTTAACTCACCTTGAAGAACTTGTTTTAACACAAGGTCCAAAAGGTTATGATATGGCTCGGGCATTCTTGCTTGAGTTGTTGGAAGAGTTAAAAGGTAATGTTGATTCAAAAGTAAAGACCTCCGTTAAATGGGACGGGGCCCCTGCTATTTTTGCTGGTATCAATCCAGAGAACGGTAAGTTCTTTGTTGGTACCAAATCTATCTTTAATAAAGTCCCAAAGATAAACTATACCCCCGAAGATGTCCAGAGAAATCATGGGCATGCTCCGGGTTTGGTTGATAAGTTAGTTAAAGCACTTCGCTATTTGCCTGGATTAGGAATCCAAAAGATTCTTCAAGGCGACTTTATGTTTGATGATGAGATGATTAGCACTATTGATGTTGATGGTGAGCCTCATTATGCTTTCAAGCCAAATACTATTACTTATGCTGCTCCTGTCAACTCCAAGTTTGGTCAAGAGATTGCCGAATCAAAGTTTGGTATTGTATTCCACACAACTTATGATAGTTTGGATGGTGGCGCTTCTTTTGGCGCAGATGTAAGTGGGTTGAATAAAGTCCCCGGCGTTTGGGTGGATGATGCTTATTTCACAGATGATACAGGCACCGTTACTTTAACTGAAGATGAAGAGGCGAAGGTTAAGGAATTAGTTTCAGCCGCAGATCAAATCAAGATTAACTATGATGGTCTGCCGATGGATCTTCTTAATATCTATATTAACTCTGAGATTAAGGGTGGTCAGTTCATTGAGGATCCCGAGAAGTCTTTTGATGGTTTCAAGCGTTGGTATTCTGGTCGTCTAGAAAAGAGAATCGATTCTTTGAAGTCTGAGAGAGGAAGATTGAAGGCAACCCAAAAAGGACAGGAAATGCTTTCTTCTATTGATGATAGAAAGGAAGATCTTGTTAATCTTTTTAGAGTCTCGCGACTTCTATTTGAAGCAAAGAATATCTTTATTCAAAAATATAACAACGCTGTATATAACACAAAGCATTTTATTGATGATGGTTCAGGCGATTTGGTCGCAAGCAACCCGGAAGGTTATGTTGCTGTTGATCATATCGGCAATGGCGTTAAGTTTGTTGATCGTTTAGAGTTCAGCAAAGCAAACTTCGCAGTAGATAAAGGCGCCAAGTTCCAACAGACAGAGAGTCTATCAGTATATTGGGGAACCGATGGTTATTCTGTATCAAAGACTCTTTTGGAATGGTCTCAAAATCTTCCTTCTGTTACAAACAAGAATCAAGCACTTTACGAGAACCTTCTTGGTGGGGCTCCAATCACTTCTTTGGTCCGCGAAGAAAGTAAAGTAAAGATTGCTTTGGCTGAGGCAGTTAACTGGGCTTTGAATGAGCAAGACCAAAAAAGAGTTATTGCTATTTACCCTGGACGATTCCAGCCAATGGGTCGTCATCACTACGCAACTTATAAGGCACTTGCCGAACAATATGGTGCCGAGAACACATTTATTGTGACTTCGAATAAGACAGGACCAACGTCTCCTTTAAACTTTGAAGAAAAGAAAAAGATTATGGTGGCTCACGGGATCCCTGCCGATAAGATCGTGATGACCAGAAAACCTTATGTTGCCGAAGAAGTAACTCAAAACTTTGATCCAGACGCAACAGCAGTTGTTTTCGCTGTCGGTGGAAAGGATATGCGTGATAGCCCGAGATTTGCGAACCTAGACGGTTTCACGAAGAAAGGCACTCCTGCTTACTATAAAACTTATAAGCCAGGAGAAGAGCTTGTAGGGCTCAGTAAGCATGGTTATATCGCAGTTGCTCCTCACGTTGAGATTGATGTTCCTGGCTTCGGTGAAATGTCGGGTACAACTTTAAGAAAAGCACTCAAAGGCGCAACACCAGAAGACTTTCAAAGTATTATGGGATTTTATAATCAAGAAATATATGATATACTTCAAGGAAAACTTGAAGAAATGTCTGGTATGGGCGGTGGCGCCGTAGCAGGATTCTCTGGACGCGTCCCTGATGTTGTTGGATCAGAGAAAAAGAAAAAGAGACATCCAAAAAACTTCATTGCCGAGGATGAGTTGGTTACTGAAGTGATGGACTATTTATTAGGAATATCGGTGGGCTAAACAATGATTGATCGTAAAGAATTTGCAGAAGAGCTAATGCTCCGTGAGAATGTGCGTAAAGCTATTCGTCACATAATAAAAAAGAAAGATACAAAAAGACTGAATGAAGAAAAGAAGCTTCGCTCTATTGTTCGAAGTTTGCTTGAAGGTCAGTCTGCTGTTGCTTCTGTAGCCAAGCACGAAAACACTGGTATCAATGCCCTAGAAGACCTTCTTAAGAACTCTAATGTTCTTTCTGTCGTAGAGACAGGATATAAGTCTCTTACCACTGATAAACAACAGAGAGACTCATACCGCAACCACATCCTAAGTGCTGTGGATAAGTCTCTTGCCCCCGAAGAGTCTCGTAAAGATGCTGGTTCTGACGCTGAACTTGAGCCAGTAGAAGAAGAAATCGATATTACTGTTTCTGATCGTCCCGAGGATGATCCAGCTTTTATCGATGTTAATGATGAAAAGGACGAAGAGCCAGAAGAAGAACCAGATGAAAGAGATACATTTGGTCTAGAGGGAGAAGATAAAACAGGTCGTAACAGAGCATATAGTGATTTCCAGAATGTTGAGAAAAATATTTTAACTGCTTTCGACAACCTTGATAATGAACAAGACATCAGTATGTTCCAAGAGTATCTTCTTAAAAACCTTGCTTTATACTTCGATAAGTATGAGAGTGAGCTGCAAGTAAATGTTGAAGAGCCTGAGGAGGCGGCGGATGCTGTTCCTGATGCTCCGGCAGCTGCTCCAACCGAGAC
>Ga0098056_1001070_pt1 | contig 11089 bp, 5 predicted proteins | sample 17BtaG_FD_92583 | JGI IMG/M metagenome (GOLD analysis project Ga0098056, IMG submission 92583) | Marine viral communities from the Subarctic Pacific Ocean - 17B_ETSP_OMZ_AT15314_CsCl metaG | ecosystem: Environmental > Aquatic > Marine > Oceanic | place: Subarctic Pacific Ocean | collected 2015-01-18
AGAAAAGCGATTCAATTCGTAATCAACCTTAGTAGAGTAACCACTCTTCGGGGTGGTTACTTTATTATAAATTAAAAAAAAATTATGGCAGTAAGCGTAGACACAGTATATCAAAAAGTATTAGCATTGGCTAATAAAGAGCAAAGAGGATATATTACTCCTCAAGAATTCAACTTATTTGCTGACCATGCTCAAAAAGAAATCTTCGAACAATATTTTTATGACTTAGATCAATTTCAAAGATTACCAGGTAACGATATATCTTATTCAGATACCGTTACTAATATAGAAAACAAAATAGGTCACTTTAAAAGATTCGATCAAAATATGTCTGATGAGACTAATATTGATGGAGACGTATTTATTGAAGATAATACGGGTAGTTTAGTACAAGATTCTAGTAACGAAAGCATGTATAAACTAATATCGGTTAGACTTCGTCGTAAAGCTGGTCAACCTCTTTATGTTGCAGAAGAAACACAAGTGGGTGATGAGTTTTTTTTATATGGATCTAGTCCTTTAGCAAAACATACTGAAAAAAGACCTGTTTATTGGAAAAGAACACATACTGGAAAAGGTATATCTATAAGAATATATCCAAAACCACAAATATCAGACCCTTACGATCCAAGTGTTGATGGTGCTGTATTAATTAGTTATATTAGACCACCTAAAAAACCTAATTGGGCCTATATTGTTGTAAACAATAAACCTTTATATAATTCAAGTCAAACTGTTAATTTTGAACTACACGCGTCAGAAGAGACAGAATTAGTATATAGAATACTAGCGCTAGCCGGTGTTGCTATAGAAAAACCACAATTAACACAGGTTGCGGCTGGACTTCAGGCCGCACAAGTTCAACAAGAAAAACAATAAATAAATGGGATTATTAGATAGCACATCAGAAGGACAGTATTATCAAGGAAATGATTATGGCAACTATCAATTCACATCTTTAGATGATATTATAACTCAATTCCAAATCGCTTATGTTGGAGAAAACAAAGTAATACCCAAAATAAAAAGAGCTGACATAGCTTTTCACGCTCAAAGAGCGATGCAAGAATTATCATTCGATACTTTTAAATCTATAAAAGCACAGGAAATAACAGTGCCAGCAACACTGCAAATGATACTTCCACAAGACTATGTAAATTACACAAAAATAAGTTGGGTGGATTCAGCTGGAATAAAACACTTATTGTATCCTACAAGTAAAACTTCAAACCCTACTAAACCTCAACAAGAAACAGATGGAGATTTCTTATTTGATTTAAATGGTAACTTAATACCATCTGGTAATTTGTTAAGTGGAGAAACGTTACAAGGTGGTATAGGTAGTTGGGAAGCAAATGTTAGTGCGAAGGATGGAAGTGCTATAAGCGTTGTTTTAGAAGAGCCAGAATTGGCTAACTCTAACGGTTGGGTTTGGGATAATAATAAATTAACACTTTTTAACGGTGGAGAAACAAGCGCTGGGATTCCTAATGGGAGTACTGGTGTGGTTTATAATGCTATAAGACAGGTAGGTGTACCTATATACAGTGGAGAAACATATACATTAACTTTTACATTAAGCAATTATGTGGCTGGTAGTTATCAATGGCATATTACTGATGAAAACGGAGCACTATTTGTAGGCACAGCTGTTACTGCTAATGGTACATACACGCAAACAATTGACATGTCAGCATCTAATACTTATTTTCCTAATAATACTTGGGATCCTCAAGTGGTGGCTTTTAGAAACGATAACACTGGTAGTGGTGGTGATAGTGTTACTATAGATAATATTTCTATAGTTAGAGATGGTAATAGCGAAACATCTACCACTTGGTCAAATTACAAGTCAGCTACACCGTCTGAAAACCAAGATGATTATCAAGATGATGAATATTGGCCTTTAGGTGGTGAAAGATATGGTCTTGATCCTCAACACGCTCAAGCTAATGGTTCTTTTTATATAGACAATATCTCTGGAAAGATTCATTTTAGTTCTAATATTTCGGGAAAAACTGTGATATTAGATTATATAAGTGATAGTTTGGGAACTGATAACGAAATGCAAGTTCATAAATTTGCTGAAGAAGCTATGTACAAACATATAGCTTATGCTATTTTATCTACATCATCCTCGCAACTACACCAACAATTAGCCCCAAGGTTTAAAAAAGAAAAGTTTGCTGAAACGCGAAAAGCTAAATTAAGATTATCTAACATTAAGTTGGAAGAGTTAACAAAAATACTTAGAGGTAAATCTAAACAAATAAAACACTAGTACATGCCAGAGATTAAGCATAATTTTACTAAAGGTAGAATGAATAAGGATCTCGACGAGAGACTTGTTCCAAATGGAGAGTATAGGGACGCGATGAATGTACAGGTTTCGACTTCAGAGGGTTCTGATGTTGGTACTATTCAAAATATATTAGGTAACAGTGAGATTACTTTAAAAGGTAATGGTGATGATATAATTTTACCTACCGACTGCGTATGTGTAGGTAGTGTACCAGACGAAAAAAATGACGTATTATATATATTCCTAACTGGAGCTAATAAGGATATGATTGTTGAATACAATACTAAAACAAAAGAAGCTTTTGTTGTGGTTGCCGACATGCATAAAACAAACTCTAGTCTGCCTATATGTTTAAATTTTGACGTAAACAACATAATAACAGGTGTTAATATAATTGATGGTATGTTGTTTTGGACAGACAATAATTCTGAGCCTAAAAAAATAAATATACAAAGATGTAAAGCTGGTAATCTTAACAACAAAGGAGATGCACCCACAAAGCTTGTTGTAAGAGGAGTGCTAACAACTGTAAATTTAAACGAATCCCACATAACGGTTATAAAAAAATATCCAAAATACCCTCCACTTTTAGAATACGAAACCATAAGAGATCCTCTTAAAAACTACACGGGCGTGATGCAGATTAGTGATAGCATGAACAATAGCAATACGCCAAGTTCGATAATATCTACCTCTATAGGTGATGAGCACGATTTTAGTTTTTTAAAAGTTGGGGATATATTTAAAACCCAAATAATTGAAGATATAGAGGGTAATAAATCATTTGATTTAGATTGGAGAAAATGGATGTCGGTGACAATTAAAGAATTTGATGGCACTAACGCTCCCTCTGTTCCAATTACAAACTATACTATAAGGGGTAAAATTACAGATTGGGAAGATAACAATTTCTCAAATGTGTTTGAGCCTGAAATACAAGAAAGTACTTTAAATAATGATAATGTTAGTTTCCCACAATCCGCTTCAAATAATGGAGTTTGGACATATTCTCCAGCAAGAAAGCGTTTCGAATACAATCCTTGGGATTTAACGCAAGTTTCATTAGTTGCAGGTTCTACAAGTTATCAAGATGAATCCACGAGAATAGCTAGTTTAGCAGCGTCACACAGTCCAACTTTTGCACCTAATTCACTTCTCAGTGGTAATGGGAATGAGAAAATAGAATTAAAATTCGATGACACAAACCCGTCTTCATCCGCTTTAACTAAAAAAATTAGTAGAAACGGTAAGTATAGGGTGGATTTTAAAATTCAAAAAATAGATCCACAAGTTCCTTTAGAAGGAGATATTTATATAGCAATTTGGGACGAAGATGGCGAGGTGTTGAGCTCTACTTCTTTAGCAGTAACCCCTAATATTTTCGGTGCCTCATCTAATGGTACGGGAACATACAGTGCTGAGTTTGATATGGCAAACGCTACGGCATCAAATCGTCGGGAAAATACGATTGTTTTCGAATCTAGATTTGGTTACTCAGATACTCAAAATGCTCCAACTTCGCTATTTTTAGGATCGATATCAGAAATTAAAGTAACACATTTAAATAGCCCTAATTCAGCTGCTGTGGAGATACGGGTGGAGGCTATAGACGGAATTCCACCAAATACCACCTCTCCTAATACATCATTAAAATTTGCGATAGATAAGTTTGATACTTCAGAAAAATTATTTGAATTTAAGTTCCCTAGATTTGCTTATAGATATAAGTACGAAGACGGGGAATATTCCGCATTCTCTCCATTTACCCAACCAGCTTTTGCCGCGGGTAACTTCGACTACCATCCTAAAAAAGGATACAACACAGGTATGGTAAACAATTTAAAATCACTAACTATAAAACAATTAAACAAACTTATACCAGAAGATGTTGTTAGTATAGATATATTGTACAAAGAAGAAAATTCACCGAATATATATATAGTAGATACTATAAAAGATTTAAATACCTCTGAATACGTTATAACTACAGAGGCTTTGAAAAACGGAGTTTTACCTCAGAACCAGTTGATTAGACCATGGGATAATGTTCCTAAAAAAGCTTTAGCTCAAGATATTGTTGGTAACAGAATAGTTTACGGTAATTATGAGCAGAATTACGATTTAGTAGATGATATTACCTCGTCAGATTATAAAATAAATATAGATATAGACCATAACCCTGAGATTAATAATTCTAGAACTGGGAAGAAGTCAATTAAATCTTTACGAGAATATCAATTAGGAGTTGTTTACACAGATAAATACGGAAGAGAAACTCCTGTTTTAACAAATTCTGACTCGGTTGTAAAAGTAAACAAAGATCAAGCTAGCTACACTAATAGTTTTTCGGTAAATATACTAAACGAGGGACGCCCTGTCAATATGAAATATTTTAAATTCTATATTAAAGACAACGGTGGAGAGTACCATAACATGGCAATGGACAGGTATTACGACGCGGAAGATGATAACATTTGGTTAGCATTTCCTTCTAGTGATAGAAATAAGGTTGATATAGACGATTTTTTAATATTAAAAAAAGGTATTGGAAGTGTTACTTCAGACAAAGATCTTATAAAAGAAAAAGCTAGGTATAAAGTTTTAGATATAAAAAACGAAGCCCCAGATTTTATAAAAAGGAAAGAAACTTTGATAGGTTCTAAAGTGCATGATTCCAGCGGTACACCTCCAACTAATATTCTATTTGCTTCTTCTGATTTACCATCAGAGAATGATATAAATTTTGCAATTAACTATAACCAGATACAAAATTCTTCATTCGCTAATCTTCACGATACGTTTTCAAATGACCCAGATGTTGAGTATCATATATCTTTACACAATACAGATAACAATAGAGTTTCAGACAGGTACAAGGTAATGCAACTAGATAGTGATGGCACCTCGCAGAAGTGGAAGTTTACCTTAGAAAAACCATTCACCAACGAGATCAACTCTTTTACTAACGATGAAAGTGGGTTAAACTCTACGCTAATACTCGACAACACTTATTTAAATATTTATAGAACAGCCGTAGACAAATCTGCTTCACACAAGTTTGACGGTAGGTTTTTTGTGAAAATATACAATGACGATATATTCGCGAGAACTTTAAAAGAAAAGGTTGATGATACTAAAAAAGAATTTAAAAGCACTGGTATTTCTAGAAAAATGTACTCTTTAACCACCTTCAGCGGGAACAGGCTTAAAAAACACCACGACGGTACTAGTCGGGAAGCTTTTAAAGATATTTCTTTACAGGTTAATAATGTAGGACTACATGATAAAGTTTCTAATAATCCAACTGCCCATTTATGGAGTGAGTATTACTCTAAATCTACTAGTTTTGCTAAATATTTAGGAACTTTAAATGGAAAGAAAAGAAAAAACGACGGTACAAATGTTGTTGTAAACACTAGAGACGCAGATGTTTTTCTTGATTACGATGCTTACTTTAGAGGTATAAATGTGAACTTAAACGATAACGCTCTGCACGATAGAGTGGATGAACTAAGTTTAGAAGATACACACGCTAATGATGATTCGTTTCAAGATGTTTGGTTTGTTGACAAAGCTATTAGCGCGGGACATTTTTTCCACTCAACAACAACCGACTCTAACATTGGTTGGGATACATCTCCTTATACTTGGTACAAAAACTCTATGGGCGTTTCAAATCCTGGTGGTGGTAAAGGTACTTTAGAAGTTTCGTTTGGTGGTGTGCAGCCTGTTAAGTGGTCTGAGAACATAAGTGGCTTAGACAATGATCCAAGTTTCTTTGATTTAGCGGATTCAAACGTTAATTATTCAGAAAGAGAAGCGGATTTTATAAAAAATTTAGCTATTGGTAGCCAATTTAGGTTTAAAGAAGATCCAGATCACACAGTATATACTATAGAAAACGTTGATATATTTTTACGTGTTAGATACGAGAGTTTATTAAACTATTCAAACCACGCCACTGGTTTTGATAGAAACGCGGATAATGATCACCTTAGAGCTATAGATCTATTCCCCTTCCATGCAAAAGCTAGGTCTGGTAAAGGTTCTGGATGGAACACGCCAAATAATAACAATGTAAACGCGAATAACGTTGAAGGTCCCTTTGTGTCAAAAGGGAAATATCTAGCTAGTAAAATTTCCCCAACTAATGGAAACACAACATACGCTACGAGTACTTATTTAAGACCTAGTAATTATACGAAAAATTGGAGATTGAAATTAGACAAGCATATTGGAAATAATTGGAATCCATTTGACCTCAGTTACAAGCGGGTTGATAGTAATAGAACCCCTGTGTCTTTAACGACCGCCGCGGTTGGTAGTAGCAACTATATAGTTACAAACAGTATAATAAGCGCGAACGGTAGACAATTATCCATTGGTATGGTATTTTACAAATGGGGTAGCACAATCCTAACCAAAAAAGCTGTTGTTACTAAGATAGAAAGAGGAGCTGGTGGAACAGCAAACATTTATAAAATATACTTTAAAACGTACGATGGAACCGAATCTCTTGGCAACAGTATAAGTGGTGTTGGTAGTAGTCAAACGTGTTTATTTGACTATTTTACAACAAATGATTTAAGTCCTAATTCAGCTAAAAATCTGAACTTTTTTAGATCAGGTAAAGGTTATAACGATACCAAAGATGGTACAGCTGCTGTTGGTTACACAATGGAGTGGATTGAAGAAAAAACATCAAGATCAGAAGAAGAGGTTTTACCTAAAAACCCTGCAATATGGGAAACAGAACCTAAACCAAAAGAAGATATTGATATATATTACGAAGCGTCAAGTTCGTTACCAATAAACATAAGCTTGGAAGAGAGTGACCTGTCTGAACATATACCGGTTGGTTCTATAGTTGAGTTTGAGCGAGCGGATAATATACCTCCTGGAACGACGGTAAAAGAGATTGATGGAAATAATATAATATTAGATAAAAGTGTAATAATGGAAATAGATCCAACGAACTCTATTTTTCAAGCTATACCCACTTATAACCTTACGCAACTACCTTAACTCTAAACCTTTAAAAAAATAATATGGCATATAAAAATTCAGTATATATTCATAGTGGAGACTGGTTAAAGATAACAAGACCAGACGGTAGTATTATTAGGTTAAGAGTTTCTTCTAATAATACTGGCAGTGTGCCATTTTTAAATGGTGTTAAAGAAAGTGACAGAATCACGGTGGATATGGTAGATTCATACAACGCTAAACATACTTTAGATTGGCATAATTGTTTTTCTTTTGGGAACGGGGTAGAGTCTAATAAAATTAGAGATAATTTTAATACACAAAGCATAAAACCTGGGGTTAAAGTTTCCACAGTGTTTGAAGATTATAAACAAGAACGTAGAAAGTATGGTTTAATATATTCTGGAATTTACAACGGAATTAGCAGTACTAATAACTTAAATCAATTTATTCAAGGGGAGAAAATAACAAAAGATATAAACCCAATATACGGAAGTATTCAGAAATTACATACAAGAGACTCAGATTTAGTTACTCTGTGTGAAGATAAAGTTTTAAGGATACAAGCTAATAAAGATGCTTTATACAACGCTGATGGTAACATGCAGTTAACAGCAACAAACAACGTTTTAGGTCAAGCTATTCCTTTTGTTGGCGAGTTTGGTATATCGACAAATCCAGAATCATTTGCGTCTGAAAATTATAGAGTTTACTTTGCTGATAAAATTAGAGGTGTTATTGTTAGATTATCAAAAGATGGTTTAACACCTATATCAGACCATGGTATGAAAGATTGGTTTAGAGATAATTTAAAAATAACAAATACTATAGTTGGTAGTTACGATGATAGAAACGATGAATATAATGTTACATTAAAAGATAGAACGATTGACCAGCAGCTTGATCCAACAACTGTTTCGTTTAAAGAAGATGTAAAAGGTTGGGTGAGTTTTAAATCGTTTACTCCAGAAAACGCTTTGAGCTGTGCTAATAATTATTTCACGTTAAATGACGGTAAACTGTACGAGCACTACGTTGAAACAGAACCTAGAAATACTTTTTATAGCGCGTATGAAGAATCTTGGGTAGATGTGCTTTTAAACGATATGCCTAGTAGTATAAAGTCATATCATACCTTAGAGTACGAAGGAAGCCAATCAAAAGTAGATATGTTTAAAACTGATACGAACACTGGGATAGCTGATGACGAAATTTACAATCTTACAGGGAAAAATGGCTGGTATGTTGAAAGCATAATAACAAATGAGAAAACGGGTAGTTTAAATGAATTTATAGAAAAAGAAGGTAAGTGGTTTAACTATATTAAAGGTGTAGATACAGCTGTAGATGCTGAAACAGATTTTGGAACATCAAGTATACAAGGTATAGGTGTTTTAGAAAGTGTTGATGGGAACGTGATGGAATTTGTTGATTATATAAACATGTCTTTACAAGTTGGAGATACTGTATATTTTCAAACACCTACCACTAACGGTAATTTTACAACTATATCACCTGGTAGTATTAGTGAGTTTGGTGTTGTTTCTAGCACAACAGATTATACTTTAACGGTTGTTACAGCAGCAAACACTCCTAGTCAAGGAGACTACGTGTTGTTTTCTAAAAATAATATTATCAACACATCTAGTTTACCTGGTTATTACGCAAGGGTAAAATTAAAAAATAATTCAACAACGGAAGCAGAGTTGTTTGCGGTTAGCTCTGAGGTAACAGAAAGTAGTAAATAAATTATAATATGGCAAAAATAATTCAAAATTTTAATATAGATCTAAGAGATATGTCTGCTGAGGGTGGTATTAGAGAATTTACTGTTGAAGGTGATGCTAATGCTATATTTTCTTTAGAAATAACAAACGAAGATTCTCCTACGAAATACTACAATTTTAACACCGAAACTTTTACAACTACAAAATCGAGATTGAATAGAAAATCAACAGGAGAAAGCGGTGTTTACCAAGGAGAGATAAATTTCCCAACCGTAACAGACAATGATCACTATGATATATATCTTTGGGCAGAATCTCACTTTGACACTATTCATGCAGATTATAATGAGGTTAGATTTGGTGATGATAGTATAGATATAAACTCTTCTAGAGGTTCGAACTCTAACTTGTTACAAAAAATAATATACCAATATACTGATGTTGAAATATCTATATCAGCACAATCTAGGGGTGGTACGGGTTTTGCTAGTATGAGTGTTACCAATACACCATCTATAACTGTTGGTAGGGGTTCTTCTACTGGTATTTGGCCTTTTTCAATGGAATTAACAGCAGCTTCAGATAAAGCTTTTGAAATACTTAGACAACCTGTGGAAAATGATGTAATGTCTTTTACTCAGGTTGCTTTTGGAACACCACTACAAATACATGGAGAAAATATTTGGACTGGATCAGCTCGTAGTACAGATACTACTAATGGTTCGGTTTCTAGCGGAACAACAGTAACTATGGACACGGCTGTTGCGAGTAAAATGGCTGTTGGAGATAGAGTTACTGGTACTGGTATATCTAGCGCGTCCGTGGTTACTGTATCTTCTTTAAGTGGTACTTATACGTTTGTTACATCTGAAGCTGTTTCTATAGGTGATGAAGTTACATTAACTTTTACTCCACCATACTACCATAGGTGGAACGTTGGTGCTAGTAGCACGATGCACGAATTATTACCTGGAATGATTTATGATGATGGTGATGTAGCAACTATACCTAGGTCAACAGTAGCTCCTTATGAAGATAAAACAACTTACACCACTGAAACGCACAACGAAGATGGTACTATCGTTGAAACACAAAACGAGGCAATCAATGCTAGCGCTTTAGCGTTAGACACCTTAGGTTACAAACCTACTATAACAAACGGTGTGGTAACAAAACAGTTGGGAGCTATAACTTTTGCCGATCAAATATCAAACGACGCGTCGGGGGGAAGTAATAAGTTGTTTTACGGTTATGGCACTGATTATATTAAATCGATACACAATACTGATATAAGTATAAGTGATTTAAAAGTCGAATTAAGCAAAATGACAACAACCACAACCGCGGCAGTTAACAATAGTGTTACAATACCTGTTGCAGAAAGAAGGGGTACTGTACAGAATATTTCTACTATAAGCGGTATAGGTATAGATGCTTCTTCAGCAAACCCAACAGTGGCAAGCGCTACAGATGAGGGTGATGGTAATTGGACGTTAAGCGCTGCTCAAACATTAGACGAGGGTGTTACGTTAACAGTAGAAAACACAAGTAAGATAATTACCATAACAGGTAACATGATATTTAAGAACGTTAACAAGAACGCAGCGAACTTTAGACTTTATTTTGATGTAGAAAAATTCATAAAAGCTTCTTAGATTAAAAAAACAGTGAAAACTGTGACTATATATACATCAAATTAAATTAAATTAAATAATGAACAATAAGTTAAACTTTAGACCTCTAAAAGAAGAGGATTATAAAACTATTTGTGAGTGGTGGAAATGGTGGAGATGGCCGGTTATACCAAGGGAGATGCTACCAGATAAAGGAAAAAGTGGTTTTATAGTAGAAAAAAATAATATACCAATAGTTTCTGCGTTTTTGTATTTAACGAATTCAACTGGAGCTCTTTTAGAATGGATAGTTTCAAACCCAGAATATAGAGAAGATGATAGAAAAGAAGCTATAGAATTATTAATCAACGATACTGAAATGGCATGTAAAAATATGGGTATAACATATATATTTAGTATAGGTAGAAGTAAGCATTTAATGAAAACACATGAAAAATTAG
>Ga0098056_1001074_pt1 | contig 11084 bp, 14 predicted proteins | sample 17BtaG_FD_92583 | JGI IMG/M metagenome (GOLD analysis project Ga0098056, IMG submission 92583) | Marine viral communities from the Subarctic Pacific Ocean - 17B_ETSP_OMZ_AT15314_CsCl metaG | ecosystem: Environmental > Aquatic > Marine > Oceanic | place: Subarctic Pacific Ocean | collected...
AAAAGTCCAAGCATGTAAGACATACTTCTAATTATTCGATCTAGATCGGGAATTATTTTTTTTTAGTCGAGTTTAAGTTTCTTTACGTTCATGTACTCGCCGCCTATTGGTACATCTTTTGTGGCGTTCTGTTTAGTAACTATACCAACACCCGCGGCATCTTCTTTTTTGCTTTTGTTATAACTTGCCCAAGCCACTGCGTATGGATTGTCCACTTTACCTTTAAGTGCCTTTACCTGTTTCTCTCTGCCTGGTGGTGCTTTCTCGTTGGCTTTGTTGTTGCCTGTATTTTTAAAGCCGAACCTGTTGTTGGGTCCTACCCCTGGTTTGTGTATCAAACCCATAGCGTCTATGCTAGACGGTATTATAACAAATTCTTTAATTTTCATTATTCTACGTGGCCTTTGTGTCTGGCTCTTTTAGCAACGTTGCCTTTTTCCATTGCTTCTGCCCAAACAATCATGTTGTTTACTAAACTCTTAACCATGCCAATGGTTTCTGAATCTTGTAAAATATTATCTCTGCCTTGTGCTTCTGATTCAATGTTGCACAATGGTGGTGTTGTTAGTGCTAGGTTAGATGCAAAACTTGCCAACGTTCCTGTGATGTGTTGCCAACCATCCACTGCGCCAGAAACAATACTGCCAAATACTTTGCCAAACATTGGTTTGTAGTCATTACCGTCAATACTCCACGTATCAATATAATCTAATCTTTCAATTAGTGCCTGTGTATGACTGCTAAACATACCCCACCATATAGGTGTAGCAATAATAATACCTGCCATGTCTGGTTGTATCATTTTATGAATTACTGGACGTAAATCATCATCAGGATCTTCTGTGCTGTTTTTATAATTTAATTCTGCTGTGTTCACTATCTCACACTCGTGACCAAATTTTTCAAACCCTACTTTGACCATCTCACAAACTACAGATGTATTTGATTCTGTACTTGGTTTTAGTGTGCCGTTTATAATAATAAATTTCATATCTTATAGATATTTATCGCTTATTAATGTAATAGAATTACTTAGAATTTTTTGGCATTGGGTTCTCACCAGTGAGTTTAGGTTGTGCAAACCATAGTTTAAACCACTCGTCTGTGCCCGGTTTGATGTTGTGTTTTTTCTGATACTGTGATTTCTGTGTGCCAACGTACGATAGATTCTCGCCCATTGATTGGTCTTCTTGCGGTTTGTCGATACCCGCTAACTTCTTTATACGCTCAAGTTCGTCCACTAGATGGTCCAGTCTTTCAACTGTTGTTTAGTGGGTTTGTGTGCTTTGACTTTCTCTACCTTGCCACCCTTGGCTAAGAACTTCTTCATCTTCTCGTCAAGTTCTCTCTGCAACTCTTGTGGTGTTTTTACAATCTCGCCTGCCTTGTATGGTCTATTGATCCCGCTGAATTTTGGCATAGTCTTCAAGTCCTTTCTGTACTTTGGTTAATTGATCTCTGTTTGCTTGATATAGTATTCCGTAACCGCCTGCCGCTTGCCATTTCTGTATGTTTATAGGCCTGTCGTCGATAAGGATGTTGGGAGTGCCTGTGCCCTTATCCTTGGCATATGATTCTTTTCTTCCAGTGACAATGATATCATCTGGTTGTTCGATGTTGTTGGATATCCACACCTTTTTGTATTTTGCTGAGTTCTCGTGATCACCCCTCAATGGTGATGTGTTGATCGAAAACTTTCCACCTGTGAATTTCTTCACCATGTCGATCAATGCGTCTGCTGTGTTAAATTTTGGCAACACTGCGAAGAAGTCTGTGCCTGTGATTCTGTCTATGACTTGTTTCTTCAAGTCTTTTGTTTTGTCGTTCGTAAGTTCTTTCCAGTGTTCAACACCATAAAGGAATTCAACACCACCGAAGAAGTCTGCAAGGACTCCGTCCATGTCAAGATATACGATTGGTTTTGCATCTTCCATGTTTTCATTATACAACTTTTTGTTGTTTTCGTCAACTTCCTTACCAAATTGATCCTGGATTTTATTGTATAGTACTTTACCATTATTGCCACCCATCACTATCTTGCTGAATTCGTGTTCCTGTCCCTTCATTGCAAGTTCTCTGGCCTTGGATGCTGAAACACCAGTGATGTCACTTGCGTCAGGATCACGTTGTCCTGCACTCACAACTTGGATGCTGTCAAATGTGTATTCAACATTTCCAGCCTTGGTTTGTTTTCCGTTATATTGATTCAATAACTTTTGGAATTCCATTACCCTGTCGTCGCCTGCAACCATTATAACCTTTGTTCTACCTTCCTGCTCAAGCACCTTCATCACTTTGATTATGGTGTTTGCCCTGATATCCCCAAAACTCAATTTTGGATCTGACTGGAAGTGTTGTCTCAGGTATGATAGTTTCGTTGTGAAATCTATTGGGTCCTTTGCGGTACCGTCTGTGTGTGAAAGGAATATAAAGGCCTTGCCATTTACCTTGCTGGCAACAGATTGTACTTTATTGATTAATTTCTCATGTCCTATTGTGGGTGGATTGAATCGGCCAAAGGCAAAGACTGCTGTTGAACGATCGTCCTCCTTAAGAAACAGTTCCCTTAGGTGCATCGTATTCGCCTGCCTTTATGTTTTCTAGTTCTCTGTCTGAAATAATTTTTGCAACCTGTTCTCTTGTTTCTTTTGGAAACATGTTGCTGACGTCATCTTGTGTTGATCCAAATTCTTTTACGTATTCTTTTGCGGCATCATCTACCAGGTACATCCAGAGTTTTTGTGCTTTTTCGTGATCATACACATTTTTCGCTAGTTTTCTTTTCACGTTTGATATTATGGGCATGAAACGTCTACGATACAGGTCCTCATTGTTCATGATGTAGGTATCCAGCTCGTTTACTGCGTCCGAGTCTATGTTCTCTGAAATGAATTGTGATGCTCTCATACAAGCATATTTATGTTAGTAAAGGTTCTCTAAAAGCCACATGTAGAACGGTGACGAGAATGTCAATCTCCATTCTCCGTTGTGGCCCATTGCTGTCACATTCTTAAATGAATGCCTCAGTTCAACACCTGCCTCACGTTGTTGTGTGGCCCATGGTTCTGGATATTTAGGAGTGTACACACCTTCATAGACCAGTGCACCTATATCTATCTCGTCTATCTCTATGCTCTTTATGTGTAGCAGTTGGTCCTTTAAAACATCGCCTTTTTCGTTGATCACGGTCTGGTTATTGCCCTTACCTGATCTTTTAATGATCAAATCATAATCTTTGTTCTCTTCACATTCTGCTTCGAATTCTATGAGGCCTGGCTTGTCTTCCGTGTCCGTTATGTCTTTAGTGAAATAGCTCTTGTCTCCGATCATGATCTCCGCATGCGGTGGCTTGTCCCACATAGTAGCATATAGTTCTAGTTTAAATTTTAATTTTTCGGTTGCCATTCAAATTCCAATCCGGCTGTTCTGCCTGTGTATGGTATATTTACATCATCACGGAACATCTCTATGAATAACTGGGTACCGGGTACCTGTACCTTCATGTACATGTCGTTTCTTTCTAATACTTCCGCTTCCTTTGTCCTGTCATTGTTTGTGCATGTTATCGTTATTGTTTCCATTTGTACATCCTTTCAAATTTTTCTGTGATCTCTGTCCTACGTCCTCCCTGTGCCTCGAACTCGCTTATGAATCTGTCTATCAAGTTTGCCGCCAATCTCCTGTACTCTGGTAGCACATCTCTTTGTAACTTTTGTATGGACTCCTGTGGCACGGATTCAATGATAGTGCCTACTGGCACATCGTCTATCCAAGTTCCTGCTTTGCACATATCATTTTGTATTTTGTGTAATTCTTTTGTGGGATTGAAAGTTGGCATAATCCTACGAGACTCGTCTACGAGTATGCACATCAGTGTGCCAAAGTAATCTTCTTTGTGTATCTCTTTCTGCATTATTTCTTTATTGGTACAAACATGTCAGTTTCTAGATCGTAAACCAGTCCATGTTTGGTTGCGTTGTCAACTTCCTTGCCCTGTGCGGCGTACAAAGCCTTCATGTCTTTTTTAGTTCCATCTTCGTTGTAGCATTTAGGGTTCTTCCATAATAGGAACCCACATGCACCATTGAATTTCTTGACATAGTTGAATGCAAGATTCACTCCGTCCTTGCCGTCCTGTCCTGACACGTCTTGTCTGTACTCTGCCGTGAAGTTGAACGTGGCATCTAGATCATCATCTGCTGTCTTGCTGTAGAAGAAACCAAGGTTCTTCTCCTTGGTACTCTGTGTGAGGTCACTGTCGAAGTTTGTGTAGTTTATCGTTCCGTCTAGATTTACACTTTCGGCTACTTCCAAGTCCATCGTTCCCGATGTTACGTGACTTGGAAGCGAGAACGACCAACCGAAAGTTGTGTGCTTATCTTTATGTATTTCATAAGCCAACCTGTAAGATTCTGTTTCTACGTCTGAGAAGCCTTTGATAATACTTCCGTTTGTTGTATTGATGTCTGTTTTACCTTTTGTGTAATCTAAACTCAACACGTTGTTGCCCAGTGCATACTCAACACCGATGTTTCCAAAGTTTGTGTTGTTGTTGTCACCCACAGCCAATATACCGTTGGACTCATTGCCCAACCATGTCTCCTGTTCACTCATCTGTCCAATGCTTGTTTTGAGTTTTAGATTTTTGTGCAACATAAAATTTTTACCCACGTTTACGGAATAGTCTCCGCCACCATTCTCGCCGGTGTAGAATCCAAAATTGTAATTTTTTGCAAGGTCATACTGTCCACCTTGTGCAAACGAACCGTACATTTGTTGATGTGGTAGGAAATTGTTCCTGTCGTGTACTAAACTCTGCACGTCAGAGAACTTTCTCTTGTCTTTGACAGTGAAACTGGATCCCAGATCTATGTAGTAGTTTCTGTCGTAGTCATCGAGCACCATTATCTTCAGATTAGATAGGCTAGAAGGTAATGCGGTACCAGTGGAATAATATGTGTTGTTGAGACTCACTGTTGGATGATCCACTCTACCTGACGTTGGCAAACCAACCGCACCCTGTGGTTTTGTAGCCTCATCTAGATCTAAAAGACCCTGTCCGTGTATGCTCACATTGTAACCTGTAAGGTTCTTGTCTGCTGTGTTCATCACAAGTTTCACAAGGTTCTCACCATTCATGTAAGGCCACATCTGATGAAGCACACCAAATGCACCTGTCACGTGCGGCGCCGCCATACTAGTACCTGACATGGACGCAGTGTCATCACCGTTGTTGCCCGTGCCCGTTGGTATTGTACTGTTAATTGCCTGTCCTGGTGCAAGTATGTAGAAATCTGAAAGCCTGTGCGTGTCATTACATGTGTTGTTGGCAGTATTGATGTTCAGGCAAACATGTCCTGCCTTGTTACCTGCGACACCTGTACCACTCCAACTACCTACGATCACCATCTTGCCACCTAGTATCAGGTCACCGTTGGCGTCTTCTTCCACGGCCCATATACCAGGATCACCTGCGTGATCGAATCCGTAGTTTCCTGCGGAGTTCACAAGTATAATGTCATTGTCTGTGGCCACTTTCCAGTATTGGCTGTCACCATAACCGTTGTTCAATATTCTAGTAGTGATCTCTGTGGCATTGTAAGTTCCGTCTGACAGTTGTGTCACTGTAGAACCATTGCCATCGTAAAAGAAATTAGGTTGGTTGAAACTCATATTCACTGCTATGATGTTCATTTCCTCACCACCATTTGCATTAGGTGACTTCAGTTTTGCCATGTCGTGCAAGGCCTGTTGTGCGAGACCCTTGTTAATCATTCCATTGCCGTGATAGTCAACGTTGGCACCTACAAGGTCGGCGTTGTATGCCACACCGTGTGTGCCTGTGCCGTTCTTCTCTGCGGCAACTATACCCGCCACGTGTGTACCGTGGGAGTGTTGGCTACCATAATTTGTAACAGTGTCACTGTTTCTAACGTAATCTTTGTACCATTGATACTTGCCGTTGAAGTCTGCATGATCCTTGTCTTGATATGTGTCAATAACACCAAGCACTGCACCTTCACCTGTCCACCCTTTTGCGTAGGCGTCTGCGGCGTTGATCATGTCTAGTCCTGTGCTGTTGTTGTATTCTGTTGTCTGGTGGACCGATACAGTAGTGCTTAGGTTGGCAGTCTTAGTACCAAGGTTGTTGTCGTTGTCCGTATATGTGTTAGAAACTAATTGTGAACTTAACTGTGTTCCGGAATCACTAGTTGTGGCAACTTGATCCACAGTTGTTTCGCTGACTAAAATATTTTCTGATCTTTCAGATTGACTCAGTTGTGTTGTTGACCAATCACCATTAACAACAGTAGCACTACCATCTACTATTTCTGTGGTTCCGTCTTTGTATGTAAGTTGTTGCCTAGTCACAGTAGTTGTCACAGTTCTCGTGTCTTTTTTCACTGTGTCTGTGTAATGTCGAGTTCTATAAACTTTTGTTGTAATAGGGGTGGTTACTGTTGTATCTACATATCTAGTAACAACTACTGTGGATGTGTTGTCGCCGTTGTTTGTAGTGACAGTGACATCTCTGTTGGCTGTGTTAGTTGTAGCACTGCCTTCTTCTGTTTCTGTTGTTGTGTCAGATGCATCTGTGTAAGTTGTTTCTGTGTAATTGGCCGATGTCTCCGTCGCTGTTGTAATTGTAGGATCTAAGTTGACAGTGGCAGTCACTGGATTTTCACCTTCTCTTGTTTCAGCCACCGTTACCACAGTTGGGTCTAGGTCTGCTGTCGTGGTGTTTACGACTGTGCAGGCTTGTGCACCATCCGATGTAGAATTATTAAGGAATGTCGTCCTTTGGAACGTACATCTTGTTGTAACCGTTGTTCTTATATTTGGCGTCGTTGTAATTTTGTTCCTAGTCTCACTACCACCACCGGCATTTACTGTAACCCAATCTGTATAACTTACAGTGGGTGTTCCTGTTGTGTCCGTGTTTTCATCTGTGTCGTTATTAACTGTGTCCACCGACTTGATTTTTTTAGTGTTTGCGTAATCAGTTGAAGTAGAATTTTTCTCTTGATCGATAATCTCATTTGCTCTAGAGGCTTTATCTACAAGATTATAATCTGCTAGAGTAATAGTTTTGCCGTTTGCAACTTTTTGAATTACAGGTTTTACATAGTTCTGTAAATAAATCATGGCCGCATGTGCTTCTTTGAAAGAATTAGAATTATAGATAGTGTATTTTTCACTATCAGTTTGTGCGTCAATCAACTGTTCTGTTTGATCCCATAATGTTTTTGCAGTCTGTAATTGTGTAAGAAGTGTGTTTGCTTGATCGATGTCTGCCTGATCTGGACCAGTGATCACACCTTGTATTGCACTTATGTCTCCGCTTGATATAACAGATTGGAAATCCGACAATAAGTTACTGTATGAACTTACTAGACTTGCTGAACCCGAAAGGTTGGAAAGATCTTGGTTAACAAAATTATCAACTGCACCCACACCAGAACCCCCTCCACCGCCACCGCAGGCAGTAAGTGTAAGACCAGCCAAGCCGGCCAATACTGTGTTCTTTACTTTAGATTTAATCTTCATACCAACGCTCCCATAACGGTAGCACCCAGTAAGAAGAATAGGATGTATCTCGTGTATAATGAAAAGGGTTTGGAAATCTTGTAACCATTCTCCCTAAGGCAAATCACGTGTGCATCTATCGATTCAGCCGTGATGTTCACATCAACTGTGTTGATCTGTTCTAGGTCTTTATCGTTCATGTTATTAGTATAACATGGAACAGTGATCTGTCAACTGGAGTTGATCTTGCTAGAACCTAGTGTTTGTGCGACTTTTTAATTATTCAATAGTACGGAACTGATAGTTCCTGCTGTGACTGAAGTGGCTTTTGCTCTTACCCACACAAAATTACCTGTGAAATTGGCAGTTGAAATAAGGGTGCTTTGATCTGCTGTGAAGGTTGAATCTGATATATCAAACCAATCATCTTCTGTTGGTGTTGTCGCCAGTGAACCCTGCATCTTTATTGAACCAGTCATAGTTGAGTTCACTTGATATGCCACAGTGTGTACACCATCTGGCTGTGAATAGTATCCATCGCCTTTTGATTTGTCACTGACAAAACCTGTGTGATCTAATGCTGTGGTAGTAGAACCATCTGATGTTTCTGTGGTCACGATCTCTTCTACTATCAGTTCATTGGCAGAAGTCACTGTTTTTACAGTGAATGTTGAATTGTTGTTGGTTGTTCCTGTCACTGTGATCAAATCTCTGACAGCGAATCCGCTTAGTGTCGTAGTAGTTGATGTTATCTTGTACTCTGAACCCGTGGCAGTGAAACTGATGTCCGTGCCTGATACGTTCGCTATGTGCGATTTAGACGCTAGTAATGTGGTGCTTGTCTGTGCCATCGTTGTTATTTATTCGGTATTCTTCCTTTTGAATCTTGCTGTTTTTGGTCCAAGTCCGTACACGGCCGCAAGTTCATTAGGCTCTTGTCCGTCAACTGTGAGTATGTTGATATATTTGATCTTGTATGCTTTGCCGTCGGCTTCTCCTAGTTCCTCACACACGCAATCGTCTTCTCTGATTTTTCTTACTCTCAACAGGCTCCTCTTTATAACAGGTGATCCCATCCAGTTCTTTTGTATCATACTTTCAACAATGCTCTGATCATTGAATATTTTCTTATCTCGCAGTTTTTTTATTGCTTCCATTCTTTACCTTTCTAAATTGAATTACTTTGTCTATGGCCTGTTGTGCTAACATGTATATGGGTGTCAGGTACTTCTCCTCCTTGACGTAGAAGTAGCCACCAAAGCAGTATGGAGACTTGTTCTCCAAGAAGTCTATGATGTTGTAGTTTGTCACCAGACAGTCATCAACGTTCCTCTCCAGGAACTCCCATAGGTTCTTCTTCTGTGTTTCGTTAATTAAAACCTGTGCGTCCTTCTTTAGGTACACTTGGTACTTGTACTTGCCGTGTGGCAGTCTCGTACACCCCACCGTGTCCTTTCCCAGGTCCTTGAACTTAGGATCAACGGTCTCGGAGCCAACCCAGAAATTCCAGAAACGCTCTATGAGTTCCTGTGACTTGTCTAAATCCGAATAGAATATTGTCTTCCTGTCCTGCATTCTGAATTTGACGTTTCTCCTGTTGGCCATTATGAAACTGGCCAGATGGTTTAGATCAGGCAGGTCCTTGTAATCATTTTTTATCTTCATGAGATGCTCATCCGTTGTGGGATAGAACATCAGGCTACCAGGCAGTTTGAACACTGTCTTGTGCCTGTACTTGCCGTAGTATAACTTATTGTGATTTTTTCTCATCAGACACTGTAGGTTTGAACTGTGTAAGCACTTCCTGTGATTTTCCTGCTTTGAAGTTTACAACTAGTTTTTGATCTTTTAGACTTACTTCTACCATTCCACCTGACGTTAGTTCACCAAACAACATCATCTTAGATAATGGTTTCTTGATCTCATCATCGATCACACGTTGCAACGGTCTCGCTCCAAGTTTCGCGTCAAAACCTTTGGTCATTAAGAACTCTATAGCGTCGTCTGTTGCATTAACTTCCACATCCTTCTCCATGGTCATTGTGTTAAGTTCTTGCAAGAACTTCTTGACAACTGACTTCATTGTGTCTTTGCCCAGTTTGTCGAATTTGATCACCGCATCAAGTCTATTCCTAAACTCTGGTGGGAAGAACTGTTTAAGTGCTTTGTCGTCCTCTCCTGATCTCTCGCTCTTACCAAAACCAATGTTGTTTCTTTCTGATGCCTCTGCACCCAGGTTAGAGGTCATTATCAGTGTTATGTTTCTGCAGTCTGCTTTCTTACCGTTGGATCCAGTCACTGTACCATAGTCCATGACCTGTAACAGCATATTGGATACATCTCGATGTGCTTTCTCAATCTCGTCAAACAGCACAACTGCGTGTGGATTCTTTTCAACTTCATTGATGAACATACCGCCACCCATGTTTGAATCCTCGTAGCCAACATAGCCCGGAGGTGATCCAATCAGTTTAGCGATTGAGTGTTTCTCTTGGTATTCACTCATGTCAAATCTGATCAATTCAACACCTAGTGTCTTTGCCAGTTGTCTTGCAGTTTCAGTCTTACCACAACCTGTTGGTCCTAGGAATAGGAACGACCCAACTGGTTTTGTTAAACTTTTTAATCCTGCCCTCGCCACTAATATTTTGTCAGTGATAGTGCTGATTGCCTTGTCCTGTCCAAATACCTGCAGTTTCATTTTCTCATCCAGTGTTTTCAAGTTACTGGCCTGTTTCTGCGACAACTGTTCAATGCTGATACCCGTCATCACTGATATCTCATGTATGATCTCCTCGTGATCTATCTTGCCGTCCTTGACCCCGTTTAGTCTTAACCTTGCACATGCGACATCTATAACGTCTATTGCCTTGTCTGGCAGTTTCTTGTCTGCTATAAATTTAGTTGAGTAGTCAACTGCGTCCTCACATGCTTCGTCTGTGATCGTACACTCATGAAACTTCTCGTAGTACTGTTTCACTCCTTTGAGTATTTTTACCGCTGTCTCTTTGCTTGGTTCTCCCACTTGAAGTCTTTGGAATCTCCTCATCAATGCTCTATCTTTCTCAAAGTATTTTCTGTATTCTTCCCAAGTTGTAGAAGCAAGTACTTTTATTGATCCTTTCAGTAATGCAGGTTTCAACATGTTCGCCATGTCCATGTTGTTGCCCTGTCCTGTGGCACCAGCACCCACTATCATGTGTGCTTCGTCAATGAACAGTATGCTTTTGCCTTTCTGATCCAGTGCATTAACGATCAGTTTAAGCCTTTCTTCAAAGTCACCTCTGAATTTACTGCCTGCTATCAGACTGTTGACATCCAGGCTCCATACTATGTGATCCTTTAGATATTCTGGTACGTCATCCTTGTTCTTTGCGATCCTTCTAGCAAGTCCCTCCACAACTGCTGTCTTACCAACACCTGGGTCGCCCACTATCAACACGTTGTTCTTGTTCCTTCTTGCAAGGATCTGTTTCAAATCTTCAGTTTCCTGTTCTCTACCTATCACGGGATCTATCTTCTTGTCAAAATATTTTTGGTTCAAGTTCTCACAGTAA
>Ga0098056_1001079_pt1 | contig 11058 bp, 14 predicted proteins | sample 17BtaG_FD_92583 | JGI IMG/M metagenome (GOLD analysis project Ga0098056, IMG submission 92583) | Marine viral communities from the Subarctic Pacific Ocean - 17B_ETSP_OMZ_AT15314_CsCl metaG | ecosystem: Environmental > Aquatic > Marine > Oceanic | place: Subarctic Pacific Ocean | collected...
AAGCGTTTTACTACTGATTTAGCAGGAGAAAGCCCTATAGTAGAAGAAACAAGTCCAACAATAGAAGAAACAATTCCAACAAAAGAAGAGCGTATACAACAGGCTGCACAAGAGTATGAAGATAATTATACAAATAGATCTTTAGCAGATGTTGAATTTAGGGCGGACATAGATCCTATTATAAGTGGTATTCCACCAGCTTTGTTAAAATATCAAGATATAGAAAAAGAAACAGGTGGAGATGTAGGAGAACTAATAAAAGTAATATTAGGAGAAAATGACCCAAACAACCCAGGTTTGTTTAGAGATTTTACTAAAGAAGATTTGGGGCGGGGTGGAAGTTTTCGTGGAGGTAGATACAATCCAACAAAAGATGAACGTTATTATAAAGAAAATGTTTTAGGGGAGCCAGGGGTAGCATATGCGTTTGAGCCTGATACTGACGCACGTAACACTGATAGACTTATAGAGACACTAGCTGAAGAACTTGGGCATGGAGGTGTACGTATTTTAGAGAACGTGGGTTATGATCCCATATTTGCAGAACAGTATGGGCTTACCGAAGAAGACGACCGACTCTTAGAAGAAGAAATAATGAATCAATACCAATATAGATCCAGAGAAGATACCCCTAAAGTATCGCGTGATGATATTGGGTGGCGTTCAAACTTAACCCCCAGTAAAAGAAATGCTATATATATTACTGAGATGCTAAATCGTATTGATAGGCAAGCGTTAGAGGAATTAAGAAAAAGAGGTAGGGCTTCCATACCTTTTACAAAAAGAAAAGTCCCAGAGGAAAGTTTTCTTGATAGGCTTAAAAGAATTATACTTGGAGGAGAGAAACCCTCTGATCCATTACCCAGATACGCACAAGGCGGTATAGCTTCAATTAGAAAGGCATCATAATGGCAATAGAAAAAGGTATGTACCAAGCACCTCAAGGTATAAATGGCGAGGATGTTTCTGCTTTAGAGGTAGAAATAGTCAATCCTGACATGGTTACCCTTGATGATGGGAGCATGGAAGTTACTATTATACCTGAAGCTGCAGGTGCTGGAACGGGTGAATTTGATGAAAATTTAGCAGAAACACTGGAAGAAGATCAATTAGGTATCCTTTCTAACGATCTTTTGGGTTTAATTGACTCTGACATAGATAGCCGTAAAGACTGGGCAGACACCTTTGTAAAAGGTATGGATGTACTTGGTTTTAAATATGAAGAACGTAGTGAACCTTGGGAAGGCGCTTGTGGGGTATATTCTAACGTGTTAGCAGAAGCTGCTATACGGTTTCAGGCGGAAACTATGAGTGAAACATTCCCTGCATCTGGGCCTGTAAAAACAAAGATATTAGGGCAGGAAACTAAAGAAAAGATGGAAGCCTCTGAACGGGTTAAGTCTGATATGAATTATCAGCTTACAGAGAATATGATTGAGTACAGATCTGAGCATGAAAGACTCCTTTATAGCCTTGGTTTAGCGGGTTCTGCCTTTAAAAAGGTATATTATGACCCGAATATGGGTAGACAGGTAGCAGTATATATACCTGCGGAAGATGTAATTGTGCCTTATGGAGCGTCACATATAGAAACAGCAGAGCGTGTAACCCATGTTATGCGTAAAACTAAGAACGAATTACGTAAATTGCAGGTTAACGGGTTTTATCGTGACATAGAACTTGGTGAACCACAACCTTATCATAGTGATGTAGAAGAGCGAAAAGCCGAAGAAGGTGGGTATTCTTTAACAGATGATGATAGATATAGCGTGTACGAGATACATGCAGAACTAGTTATTGATGGTGTGGATGATTCAGAAGACGATATAGCTAAACCATACGTAGTAACTGTTGAACGTGGAACAGGTGAAATACTGTCTATACGCAGAAACTGGAACCCAGATGACGAGTTATCGTTAAAACGGCAACATTTTGTACATTATGTATATGTCCCAGGGTTTGGGTTTTACGGGTTAGGGCTTATACATATCATTGGTGGGTACGCCAAAGCAGGTACATCTATAATACGCCAGCTTGTGGATGCAGGTACTTTATCTAATCTTCCTGGGGGTCTAAAGGCACGTGGGTTACGTATTAAAGGTGATGATTCGCCTATAGAACCTGGAGAATGGAAGGACGTAGACGTACCTTCTGGTAGTATCCGTGACAACATAATGGCGTTGCCATATAAAGAACCGAGCCAGACACTTCTCGCCTTACTTAGTCAGATCACCACAGAAGGCCGTAGACTGGGGGCAATAAGTGATATGAATATATCCGATATGTCTGCTAATGCCCCTGTAGGGACAACCTTGGCGCTCTTAGAGCGTACTTTGAAGCCTATGGCAGCAGTACAGGCACGTGTTCATTATGCGATGAAGCAAGAATTTAAAATGCTTAAATCATTAATGGCAGAATATGCCCCTGCAGAATACGCTTACCAGCCAACAAGGGGTGAAGTAAGCGCACGTCAGGCTGACTATAATATGATTGATGTTATCCCTGTGTCGGATCCCAATAGTTCTACTATGGCACAGAGAGTGGTGCAGCACCAAGCAGTGCTTCAAATGGCTCAAGCTGCACCACAAATATACGATTTACCCCAGTTACACAGGCAAATGATAGAAGTATTAGGGGTAAAAAATGCTGATAAGATAGTTCCAACTAAGGATGATATAAGACCAACAGATCCTATCAGTGAAAATATGTCTGCATTAACGGGTAGACCCATGAAAGCGTTTATTTATCAGGATCACGATGCCCATATAGAAACGCATATGTCTTTTTTACAAGATCCTATGGTTGCCCAAATGGTAGGTCAAAACCCACAGGCAAAGCAGATTATGGCTTCTTTACAGGCACATATAGCTGAACATCTTGGGTTTAAGTATCGTAAGGATATAGAAGAAAGGCTTGGGGTTGAATTACCTTCACCTAATGAAGAGCTACCTGAAGAGATAGAGGTTAACTTGTCAAGGCTTGTAGCTACAGCAGGTAAACAGCTCACTCAGGCACATATGCAGCAAGCAGCGCAAAAAGAGGCACAAAAGAAAGCCCAAGACCCTGTAATCCAGATGCAGCAGCAGGAACTGCAGATAAAAGCACAGGAAGTGCAGCGAAAATCACAAAAAGATGCTATGGACATGCAGCTTAAACAAGGAGATCAGCAGCTCAAACAGGCAGAACAAGTTCGAAAGAACATGAAAGATAAGACTGACGCAGCACTGGAAGCAGAAAAAATAAACGTTGATAAGTCTGAATTGGCTGTAAATGCTAAACAGCAAGGCATAAAAATAGCTGCAGATAAAATAGATAAAGATAATAAATTAGATATGGAGATATTTAAAACCCTAAATCCAGGCAATAAAGGTAATAATAAAGAAAATAAAGGTGAATAATGGCTAAAACCGTCTTTGACGTGCTAAAAGAGAAACTCGAAGCTGATAAAGCTTCTGCACAAGATTTTCTTGGTGGTGGGGGAGCAAAAGACTTCTCTCAATACAAGGAAGCGACTGGCTTGATCCGAGGTCTAGAAGCTGGTCTGTCTTATATAGAAGACCTCTCGCGCAATTATATGGAAGGTGACGATGACTGAAGTAATAAAATTAACAGACGAAGAATTAGAAGTACAATTACCTCGACCCGTTGGGTATCGAGTGCTTATAGCATTACCTGATGTTGAAGAAACTTTTGAAAATACTAAAGTTTTAAAAACAACAACAGAAATGCGTAACGAACATGTTATGTCTATAATAGGTCTTGTTGTAGACATGGGAGATCAGGCTTATCAGGATACAGATAGGTTTGGGGATACTCCTTGGTGTAAGGTAGGCGACTATGTAATGTTCCGTGCCAATAGTGGTACGCGATTTAAAGTAGATGGCAAAGAATACCGTTTAATGAACGATGATTCTGTAGAAGCTGTCGTAGCAGATCCTCGCGGAGTAGCGAGAGCAATTTAAGGAAAATATAAAATGGCATTTCAAAAAGTAGAATATAACTTTCCCGATGAAGAAAGTAAAAAGCCCGATATTGAAATTGAAGATTCAAGTGCAGTAGAGATTGATGTATCAGGCAAAAAAGAAAGTTTAGAGGATGAACAAAAAAGCAGTAAACCAGAAGATAAAGGAAGCAAAGAAACTTCGCCTAAGAGTGAGCTTGAAGTTGAAGTTGTCGATGATACGCCAAAAGCTGACAGGAATCGTAAAGCTTCTGAACCACCAGAGGATCTTACTGATGAAGAACTTGATGATTATTCCGAAAAAGTTCGTAAGCGCATCCAGCACTTTAGTAAAGGTTATCACGATGAGAGGCGGGCAAAAGAAACAGCGTTCAGGGAAAGAGAAGAGCTAGAACGTTTTGCTAAATCTTTGCAAGAAGAGAATAGTAAACTAAAAGGTAGTGTTAACAAGAATCAGACAGCATTACTTGAACAAGCTAAGAAAACAGCATCCGCAGAGCTTGAACAGGCTAAAAAAGCATATAAAACCGCTTATGAAGCTGGAGACGCAGATGCTGTTGTAGCAGCACAGGAAAGTTTAACCAATGTTAAGATAAAGACTGACAAGTTAAATAATTTTAAATTACCGTCTTTACAGAACAAAGAAACTCCTGTAGAACAGAAAGTAAGTAGTCCACAAGTAGACCAACGTGCGGTTGATTGGGCTAAAAAGAATACTTGGTTTGGTACAGATGACGAAATGACAAGTCTGGCACTGGGCCTACATAATAAACTCGCAAAGCAAGGTATAGACTTGCAGAGTGACGAATACTACGAGGCTATAGATGCCCGTATGCAGCAACTCTTCCCAGATAATTTTGAGGGGGTTGCAGAACCAGAGGCTGGAAAGCCAAAACGACAGGCGAATGTGGTTGCCCCCGCTACGCGGAGCATGGCCCCTAAAAAGGTTAAATTAACGCAAACACAAGTAGCCATAGCGAAAAGGCTAGGAGTGCCGATTGAATTATACGCCCAAAAGGTTGCAGAAGAAATGAGGAAAGATAATGGCTGAAAATCGAATAAACCGAGAACTTGAGACCCGTGAAAAGACACCACGTAAAAAATCTTGGCAACGTCCTGAAGTTTTACCTTCACCGACACCACAAGATGGATATACGTACCGTTGGATACGGACAAGTACGCAAGGTCAAATAGATCCTACCAATGTCTCCTCAAAATTACGTGAAGGTTGGGAACCTGTAAGAGCAGAAGATCATCCAGAAATAACGTTAGTTACTGTAGAAAATGAAAAGTTTGCAGACAACGTTATAATAGGTGGTTTAATGTTGTGTAAGGCTCCGCAAGAACTAGTAGATGAGCGTACCGACTATTATAAACAGCAGACGGACAATCAGATACATTCTGTAGACAACAACCTCATGCGAGAAAACGACCCTAGAATGCCGATATTTAATGATCGGAAGTCAAAGGTCACTTTCGGAAAAGGTAATTAATTTTAATTTTTTGGAGATAAATCATGGCTTATCCAACTATAGATGCCCCTTATGGGCTTGTACCTGTTGGTTTGATTGGTGGTCGTCCTTACTCAGGCGCTACTCGACTAATGAAAATAGCTAGTAACTACGGCACAGCTATTGGAAAAGGCGATCTAGTAAAACGCGTAAATGACGGAACTATTGAACGTGACGGAAGTACATCCGCTTTACCAGCTACTGGCACATTAGGTGTCTTTATGGGCTGTCAGTATACTGACCCCAACACTAGTCAGTTAACATTCAGCAATTCATATCCTGCTAGCACTGTTGCTAGTGATATTCACGCATATGTTGCTGATGACCCTGATCTAGTAATGAAAGTAGCTATATGCTCTTCAGGTACAACAATGGCAACATTGGGAAGAACTGCGATTGGTAATAAAACAGCTATCATTAGTAATACATTAACTACTACTAATGGGCGGTCAAAGTTAGCTGCTAATAACAGTGTAGCTACAACTTCGACACTACCACTTCAAATTATTGACGTAGTTGATAGCACAGCGACTGGAAGCGATACCTTTCAAGAACTGTTAGTTATATTTAGTACACATACTGATAATGGTAGTAACGTGTTCATTGGTGGACATGCCTATCGTAACCCAGTTGGCATATAGAGGAGATAAATAATGGCTATTTCACGCGCACAACTCCTTAAAGAACTACTTCCTGGCTTGAACGCATTATTCGGTTTAGAGTATGCAAAGTACGGTGAGGAACATAAGGAAATTTTCGAATCAGAAAGTTCTGACCGTTCTTTTGAAGAGGAAACTAAGCTATCAGGCTTCTCCGCAGCACCAGTCAAAGACGAAGGCTCTGCCATCGAATACGACAATGCTCAAGAAGCTTTCACAGCTCGCTATAACCACGAGACAATCGCAATGGGCTTTTCAATTACTGAAGAGGCTATCGAGGATAACTTGTATGATTCTTTATCATCTCGTTATACTAAAGCGCTTGCCCGTGCTATGGCATACACAAAACAGGTTAAAGCAGCTTCTATTTTGAATAATGCTTTTGACTCTGGTACTACTTATGGAGATGGAGTGGAGCTTTGTTCTACTGCGCATCCGTTAGTTTCAGGTGGTACTAACTCTAATGAGCCATCAACTGCGGCTGATCTTAATGAAACTTCTTTGGAAGCGGCTATTATTCAGATTGCAGGTTGGACAGATGAGAGAGGACTTCTTATTGCAGCAAAGCCTAAGAAGTTAATCATTCCAGCAGATCTACAGTTTGTTGCAACTAGGTTGCTTCAGTCTGAGGGTCGAGTCGGTACAGCGGATAACGATCTCAATGCAATTCGTAGCATGAGTGCTGTTCCTGACGGTTGGAGTGTAAATCATTATCTAACTGATACTGACGCATGGTTCATGCTAACAGACGTACCTAATGGTCTAAAGCACTTTACACGTAGTGCAATGGCAACATCTATGGATGCTGACTTTGATACAGGTAATAGCCGATATAAGGCTAGAGAGAGATATTCTTTCGGTGTATCTGATCCATTAGGAATTTTTGGCTCACCAGGAGCTTAAAGTTTGCTAAATTAAAAAAGTAAAAGGGTGGCTTGCGGGTCACCCTTTTTTACATTATACTACAAATATAAATCAACTTGACAGTTATATAATGTAGCTGACAATAGCCAAGACAAGGAGATTCTCACATGGCTAATACAACGTTTAAAGGGGCGGTACGCTCTGAAAACGGTTTTAAGACCGTTACTAAAAGTAGTACTCTAGGTACTTATACCGAGTACTCAAATATGAACTCATCAGGTAATTTATACTTAAAAGGTGGTTCTCATTTACAATATGCTGCTGCTACAGGTTATGGTCCTTCCGATTTAGTTATCGGTAAAGGTGGTAGTCAATACGGAACAGCTAACCCTTGGGCAGAAAGTTCAACCCAATTATTCCCACTAGGAACTATACTTATTTATGGTAATAATGTTTATCGTTATGGTTTGAATGGTGGTACTGCTATCACTGCAGGAAAACTTGTTCAAAATCAAGCAAATGATTCAAACCACCTAAACATGACTGCTACTGCTGCGGTAAGTGCTGGTGAAACAGATATTTCAGTTGAGACAGGTGGTAATGACTTAACACTTAATGAATATACTGATGGTTATTTATGGGCAAATGATGTTAATGGTGAAGGTCAGACAATGAGGGTAAAATCTAACCCTGCACATGACCATTCAGATGATCCTAGTGTTGTGATAACAACTTATGATCCATTAGCAACAGCCTTAACAACAAGTTCTCAGCTTTCTTTAATCCATAATCCATATTCACAAGTTGTTGTTGCTCCTACAGCAGAAGCAGGTGCAGTTACGGGTGCTACTGTTATTGACACGACAGCAGATTACTATGCTTGGTTTACAGTATCTGGCCCACAGGCGTTGTTGACAGAAGGAACTCTAGTTGTTGGACATAATTGCATGAGATCAGATTCTACGGCAGGAGCTGTTGAGCCAAGTTCAGGTTCAACACTTGTTAACATTGGACAAGTTATGGCTGTTAACGCTACTACAGAATACTCCCTTGTTTGGATGAATCTTCAATAATAATCAGGTGGGGTGAAAGCCCCACTTTTTCAAAATAGGAGATGTAAATGGCGATTTCAGATGTAAAAGTATTAACCATATCAGATGTAAATGCTGCCGATGCTGATCGGTTGGTTACTGCAGCAAGACCTAATACTTCCGCAACTATGGCGAATACTACACATGCAGGTGGTGCAGCTAGGAATGTTACAGTAACAACATCAGGTACAAGTGATAACGCTAAGACTTGTACTATTACAGGAACAGATGTTTTTGGTGATTCTATGACGGAAGTTATAACTTCAACTAGTTCAGCAGAAACAGTTGCTGGTGCTAAGTACTTTTTAACAGTGTCCGCAGTTGAATGTTCTGCTCAGTATGCTGGTAATATAACAGTGGGTTCAGGTTCACTTTGCGCACAAGCTGTATTAGGAAGTAATAGGATAAGATTAAAGGGTATGAATATTGTTTCTGGGGGTACAGCAGGTACGGTATCATTTTATGATGGCGCTCCTGAAGATGGAACAGTACTCTTTACTACTAGGACTATTGGTACTGCGAATACAAATATTGACAGGACAATACCTGAAAATGGTGTTTTGTTTGCTAGTGGTATGACTGTACAATATACTTTAGATGTTACTGATATGTTAACTGTATTTTACGGGTGAGAACATGGCGAGTAGACAAGCATTTTTAATAGATTTAGCACGTCAAGGTGATGAAGAAGCTAAAGCAGATTTATTCAAAGAGTTCCCAACTGCGTATAGAAATGAGTTTGGAACTATAGAAATTGGAAATAAAGCAGGGGGTAGAGTTAAAGCATATAAAAAGGGTGGCCTTGCTAGGAAAAAACGATCTATAGCCAGAGGTTGCGGTGCAGTTATGGGTGGTAGACGAAAGAAAACGTTATATATTTAGGAGATAATTATGGCAAATTTAAAGATGGTTCAGGTAGGTACAAATGTACATGATGAACCCGTTTACAATGTTATGGATGAAAATGACAAACTTGTAAAAACTACTATATTTACTGAAGCAGAAGCATTAACAATGATATCAGGAGTAGAAGAATCCGCTCCTGTTGAAGAAGCAGAAGAAATAATTGAAGAAGTAGAAGCAGTTATTGAGGAAGTAGAAGAACTAGAAGAAGTAGCGACTCCAGAACCCGAAAATTCTCGTGAAGTACCTAATCATTCCTATAAAAACATGACTAAGACGCAGTTAGAAGCTTTTATGAGAGGACATGGTGTAGAACTAGATAGGCGTAAGTCTAAAAGTGACCTATTAGAGCAGGTTGATGGATATTTTAAAGGGTATTTTAACATATAGGAGTTAAGAAATGGCCACAGATAAAAACAAAAGTGTTGATGAATTACTAGCAGAATACTTTGCAAGAGAACAAGGACGTGAAGGTAGAGAACGTAACTTAAAAGATATTGTTACTGCAAAGGGCGTAGACTACGGTATGAAAACACGTAAAGGCCAAAAACCTGGAAAATCTGGTCACACAGATATGAAGAACAAGTTATACAGAAATAGAATACGGATGGCAAAAGATAAACAATTAATAGATGATTATGGTGAAGACGCTATGATGGCTAGAGGTTTCTTGGGTCATGCTGAAGACACAGAAAAAGTAAAAGTTCCTCCAATTAGACCACGTCCTAAACCTACACCAAAAAGACGAACATACAACCCACAAGACCCAAGTGAGATACTTGTAGGTAGTGGAAGAGGTGAAAGAGGTATGCCGCCAAGACCAATCCCTCCAGGGGATAAGCCAGACCCAATCCCTCCAAGACCAAAACCAAGACCAAGACCAGACCCAGGAAATTACCCTTTTAAAAAAGGCGGTAAAATAAAATCTTACAAAAAAGGTGGTAAAGTTAGAGGAGCAGGTATTGCTCAAAGAGGCACAAGAAAGTGTAAAATGAGGTAACACATGGCTACTTCGGGGACTACAGCGTTTGACATGGACTTCGCAGAGATTGCTGAAGAAGCATGGGAACGTGCTGGTCGTGAAATGCGGTCTGGATATGATCTAAGGACTGCCCGTAGGTCTATGAATTTATTGACTATTGAATGGCAAAATAGGGGTTTAAACCTATGGACTATTGATAGTGGAACTCAAACTCTTACAGCAGGTACATCCCAATATACCTTACCTGCGGATACTATAGACCTGCTAGATCATGTTATTAGAACAAATGCAGGTAATACAACAACTCAATCAGATCTTGTGATAAGTCGTATAGGGGTAAGTAGCTACGCTGCTATCCCAAATAAGTTAACACAAGGTAGACCTCTTCAGGTATGGATCGAAAGATTACAAGCTGCCCCCAAGATAAACCTTTGGCCTGTACCTGATGATTCTACTACATATACATTTGTGTATTGGCGACTACGAAGAATAGAAGACGCAGGTGATGGTGTAGAAACGGCAGATATGAATTTCCGTTTTTTACCTTGTCTAGTAGCAGGATTAGCATACCATATAGCTATGAAAGTACCTGAATTAGTAACCAGAATAGATATGCTAAAAGCAGTTTATGATGAGCAATATAATTTAGCGGCAGGTGAAGACAGAGAAAAAACGTCTGAACGTTTTATACCACGAGTAGGAAGGATATAATGGTTACTGCATTTACTTCCAGTCAAAAAGTAATAGCTGAGTGTGATATTTGTGGATTTCGCTACAAACTCAGAGAGTTACGTAGTTTAGTTAAACGAGGTACTGATACAAATTTAAAAGCATGTCCTGAATGTTGGGAGGCAGATCACCCACAAAATAAATTGGGTATGCGTCCTGTACGTGATCCTCAAGCAGTACGTAACCCACGTCCTGATTTTGTTGGTTATCCAAGTAGTAGAAATACACAGTGGGGGTGGGGGCCTGTTGGGGATGGTAAAAATTTATATAGTTTAAGACCAAGTAACCTACAAGCGACTAGCGCTGTAGGAGACGTAACAATAACAACTAGCTAGGAGATAAATATGCCAAAAGTTGG
>Ga0098056_1001087_pt1 | contig 11040 bp, 18 predicted proteins | sample 17BtaG_FD_92583 | JGI IMG/M metagenome (GOLD analysis project Ga0098056, IMG submission 92583) | Marine viral communities from the Subarctic Pacific Ocean - 17B_ETSP_OMZ_AT15314_CsCl metaG | ecosystem: Environmental > Aquatic > Marine > Oceanic | place: Subarctic Pacific Ocean | collected...
AGAAGCGTACCTGTCTGTTGCCCTGTTTTGGGCATCTTCCACATCTATTACGACACCTGTATTAGCTTCACATCCAGCGAATACAGTTGAAGAAGAATTAGGAGGTCGAAACGCATACAATGGACCTGCATCAATATCAGACATAACCCAAGCACCACCCTGTCCAAGAGTCGGATCATATATAAATGTTCTTCTAGCTGTACTACCAGCTTCAGTCCAATCAACAGAAACATAAAGCTTGTTGTTACCCCAAGCTAATTGAGGAGGGTTAGAAATTAAGTTATCTATCCTGCCGTCATCTATAGCGGGAGATATTTTTGTAAACAATGGTATAAAATTTTGACCATCATAAACATAAACCCCTTGATCCGCATACCAAAAGAAAGTTCCATACGTAGTTGAAACAGGAGACGACAAAGGAACTGATCCAACGTCATTAGTTAAAGTAACTACTTGAAAAGAATCGGAATCAAAACCGTAAACAGCGTGAACACTATTTGTTTTAAATACCAGCAATCTGTCACCCATAGGGACTAATGCTGTAATCTGGTCACCATGCTCCCCTTTATCAATATCCACATAATCAGACGCAGACCACTTTTCGGGATCATTAGAATTGGACCATCTGAGTCGGTACTTGTAATTGGTACTCGACTCACGCGTATTTGCCACCCAAGCAAAGTTATTCCAGAAAGCAACATATTGACCTTGTGGGAAATTACCCGCAGAGCCATCAAGCGTTGTGCCAAGATCCGCAGCAGCAGAACCATTCCATCTAAATGAAGGCTTATCATGCGAAACGGCGTAGGCAATGTTGTTCATGGTCATTCCATAACATCTCGACCCACTGGTACGAGCTGTTATTCCAGTTATATTTGTAAAATTAGATGACGCGGAATAAGCAACAGCTGTTCCATAATTAACCATCAGGTGATTAGTTCCACCTTCTGTGTACAAAGCCCATATGCCTTTAACGTCTGCGCTTAAAGCTGTGGTGTTTCTTCTGTCTATTCCGTCTCGTTGTCTGATCCCTCCGCGAGGGTCAACAACGACGTTGAGAAGATCAGGTGATTCGTCTTTAGCTAAATTAAACTGGTCTGAACGAAAGTTCAAACCACCAATAAAATTTTCTAAGACCTCAAGTTGAAATTCTCCACGCGCCATTACTACCAGACAATCCCACCATCATTAGCGTAACGAAGAGTTCCGAAACCAGCTAAATAACGTGAAGATGTACGACTGTTAGCAACCATAGGCTGAGGAGCAGGGCTGTCAGCATAACGTCTGACCACATTGTCAAGCTCTGCTTGGAACTGCATGAAATATTGTTGCGCCATGACAGGATCTTCCTGCTGTAAGTAGGCTTTAAAAATTCCGTAAGTAGCAAGAATGGGATGAAAAGCGTCAGGCAAATCTGGGGTTGTTGAATCTGTTGAACCCTCACCGAAATCAGCGGCATTGCGTATAGCGCGTACATAAACAGTAGTAGCACTATCAGGAGTGGGGTATAAACGAACCTTGTCGTTCCAGTAACTCCACTCCCAAGGTTGTCCTGAACCTTCAGCATTGAAAGGATAATTAAAATCACCGTAATCTCTACCAACGTAGCTGATTATATGGTCATCTGTTTTAAGAGAAATTATGTCTCTGATGCCTTGACTTATCGCATCGGGAGAAGCTGCGATTGTTGTAAGCGAATAATCTTTAGTACCTCCAGCTGTAGTGAAGGTTGTGTACGACTCGAAGAAAGGGAATCGTTTCTCACTGTAGACAATAGTGTCATACCCTTGACCTAACATGTAGTTCAGAGTGGTATCAGCGATGTCGCTGCTATCAATGTCAACTACATTACGGACATGGGTTCGCATCTCTGCGATTGTCATGCTACCCATTAGAAGCTTTTTGTCGAGTATGAGCTACACATAAGTCTGACTCGCGGATAGGGCGCGCTTTGCACGCTGCCCCTCCGCGAGTCATAGCGGAGCAATTATTTGAGAGTTCGTCTGAAGGAGGAACGCTTTCGGAATAATTCCAAGCAGCAGCACGTGATCCAGAGGCTTGACCAGGGGCGTAATGCGAGGGGGCTACACCACGTGTACCTGCCAACTCTGCACCTTTGCTGTATGCCATAGCGTATTCTTTTGAACTCATTTTGCTCCAATCATTATGTGAGGGCGAATACTTTCGCCCCCACATAAATCAGTTTAGGCAGGTGTTATACCGTAGATATAACCTTGGCGAGCGCGGTTGCTGATCGTCAAGTTGCCGTAGCACAGAATTTGTGCGTATCTTGCATCTTGGTTCGTTGGTCGCACGAACGGAGTCGGCTGGAACCAAGTGTCGGTGTGAGCGACAAGACGTAGATACTTAGTATTAAGCATGTACATTTTGCCTTCTCCTGCCAAAGTACCGTCGTATGTCACAGGAGCGCCCTTGAACAGAAGATTCTGGAAACCAGCATCTGCTGTAGCAGCGTCTGTGTAACGGAGTTGTGGCTGAAGCAAAGCTTCGTACGCTTCGTACTGAGATTGCCCTGTCATCACGATTGTTGGTTGGTCATTTCCAACTGAAACATTATTGTACATTGTTGACATGGCTGCAAGAGTTATGGCACCTGATTGGTTGGAAACCGATGATCTCCACCAAGAGTTGTCTGAATCTGTTGCATCAATTCCTCCGAAAGAGGAACCGCCAGCGTCATTGCCAAGACCGATGCAGGCTGAAAGCCCAAGCATGTCTTTGCCACTGTTACCTGTACCATTACCGAATAGCATGGTGTTCAGGTTTTCAATAATGGTTTCTTCAGTCTGCATAATCTTTCCTTCGAGAAGGTCGATTATTGCTTCTTGACCATTGTTTTTAGCTTCTTCAATACCAGTGATAGTCACTGTAGCTGCGTACTGTTTCCAGTCAAACTCAGCGGCTGTGATGCCTGTCTGAGCTGTAGTAGCTATAGTGTCTGACCCTGAGTATGAACCAGCTGTTGAGTTACTTCCATAAATAATTGGAACAACGATCTTTGCGCCGCCACTTACACGCCGAATGGTTTGCCCATTGGTGAGTGCGTAAAACAGTGGTCGAGCAGTAAAGACGTTATCAGCCAATTTAGGAACGTAGTTATTCAGCGTTGTGCTGAGTATCTCATCAAAAGAGGTGTTACCCGCAGTCATAAGATTTTTCTCCTATTAGTTGTTTGATAATTGTTCTTGTGCCAGAGAAAAAGCATCTCGAATAGAATTGACTGCAACAACAGCACGATCCAAATTTCCAGACGAAGGTCCAGAAGCATCAGTAACAACATTCGCTGCTTCTCGTTTCTCTTCAACAATGTCAGCGTTTTTAGCTTTTTGGCGCATATTGTCATAATTCATATGAGCATATGCGGCATCAAGATTGCTTATGTTGTGTTTCAGAGCATGAGAGAAAAGCTCATTCTGGTCGATGCTTGTATCGTATTTGTTTTGCAGTTGATTCATTTCTTTTTGCAAATTCTGCTGTCTTAACGCTTTGTTTTGTTCTTCAATATTGGATTCAATTCGTCGCAGGCGAGCTTCATCGGGGTCCAATTCCTCTTCTGGTTCAGCAGAAAAATTATCTTGGTTGTCCAATCCAACCCCAAAAGCATCAGCTAAAGCTGAAACTGCTCCTTGAGGATCAGATTCTAAAGCCTGAACGATTGCCTCACCTTGAGCCAATCTTTCGCGTTCGGTAGCCAACTCTTGCGTCTTACGTGTGTAATCCGCTTGACGTTGGTAACCGTTTTGAAGTTCATCCATCGAGACTTGCTGCATCTCGCCATCAATTTTGACGTTATACATCTCACCTGTTGGAGTTGCTTCTTGTGTTGAAATTTCAGGATTACTGTTACCCAGTTCCGTTGTCTCATTATTTTCCATTTATGGAATCCTTTCGGTTGTTCCTATATGACATCTCATTTTGTCCCATTACATGTTGGGCAGCTCAACGCCCATTTGATTTTGTAACTGGGTCATAAGCTCAGGGGGTACCCCACCTGTAGCTTCAAAAACTTGATCTGGTATTGGGGCTGGACCCATACCTCCACTCATAGGAGGTGGTGCCATCCCCTCTTCAGGAGGCATTGCTTCTTCAGGAGGCATACCTCCCATTGGTTGTTGTTGAATTAAATACTTTTCAGGGTTCTTAATACCAAACCCATCTTGCAGAACGTGTCTAGCTAGTTCTGCTGGATCAACAATTACGCCTACAAGAGGAGCCATAGCGTTCATAAGAGATATAGCTTGCTGTCTGCGAGCAGTCTCATTCAAAGGTTGAGTTGAACCACCCTCCACAGAAAAGTCATACTCTCCGATAATGTCATCTCTCGAATAGGCAACATAATACTGTTCATCATCTTTGCCTGTTATGCGAACCATCTGAGCATCAGTCATAAATTGTTGCATCAACTGCATTATGTGTCTGCCCATCTCACCGATAACCAATTCGATTACAGCAAGTTTGTCAGCTGCTCTAGCATTGCCTGCATCAGCTATGATGCTGGCTTCAGTAGCTGTACGTCGTATCTCAGGCATCTGACCACGCGCATATTCTGATACACCACTCACAGTATTGATATCTTGTTCTATAACTCCTGAATGGTTATACATCTCAGGAGCTAAAGGAACTTGTGCAAGAGGTACAACAACTTCACCTAAAGCGCGGTTCTCATCCACAACTGGAACGAACCTTCCATCCTCATCAGACTCTAAAGCTTCACGACCTTCAGGTCCGAAAGAACGCTCATGGTATAAATACTTACGAGCGTAACGCTTCCTGTGGTTAACCATCTGAGAGCGGGTTTTGTTTAACTCTTCTTGCAAAGATTCTATTTGAGACAAGTCACCTATAGGGTAGAACTGGTCTGGAACATCATAATTGCGAAGCATAATGAATGGATGCCCTGAGTCGTAAGGCATAGGGAGTGGATCTAAAAGATAGTCGTCGCTTTGACTTGCACAAACAGAAACTGTTCCTTCTTCAAGATCATAATATTCGTAAAGAGTTACTCGTTCTATCAGATCAGAGTAATCTTCTCTTTCGTTATCGTTATCCCAACGAACCTTCACACCAGAATCGGCTTGAATGTTACGACGAACAGAAGCTTTAAACCTTTTATCTTTCCTAACTTCCTCAACAGGTCGAACTATACGTTGAGCTATCCACTTGGCATCCTCAAGGCAAGTAGCTTCAGGATCCACATACATGTCGAAAGGAGAAACACGCTCAACGAAAGGCTGATCCTCCACAACTTCCATCTCAAAAGAAGGAACCGAATCAATAATGTCCGCAGCAGTAGGAACACTTTCCGCTTCAGCAGGGAAACTATAAACAAAATCATCAACCTCGTTCTGAGCCTCAGCTGCCATAGCTTCACGCTGTTCATTAGGGATAGCACGCTCTTGTTCCTTGAAACGCCAACCTACCTTAACCCAACCATGCCCAATAATAAGAAAATCTTTAACAGCCTGACGGAAAGGTTTCCTGTAATCGTGATGTCGCCACATGTAATTAACAATGGCTTCAACAAAAATCGCTCTGTCTTGATCCTCTTCCCTGTTAGCAGTAACAGTAATCTTAGGATGATTAACAGCTATAGAAGGAGCTATCACATTGATAGTACTGAAAGCCAAATTGACAGAAATACGATCAGGAGCTTGGGCGTAACTGTTATTAGAAACACCCCAATATGTTTTCCCACGATACATGTCGATCATACGTCGCCACTTAGAATCGTACCCTTCGTCGGTTCTCCAACGACGAGCTAACTCCAAACGGCTGTGTACGCGAGCAAATTTTTCTGACTTGGTTTCTCTTGCCATTAACTAGGCGCTCTTTCTACTTGAATACCAGCAGCTTCCGCTTCTGAAATAACTTTCTTCTCACGTTCCTTTAAAGTGAGATGCTGTTCATCAGGAGGTAACATAGATCGCGCTACGGAACCAGTGATGACTTTCACCCCTAAAAGTTTTTGTCTCCAATCCCACAACTCTTCAAGCTCAGTATCTGTTTTAGGACCCTTATGGATCTCAACATATTTTGCGAACTCTTGATAAGAAGCGTTCTTGGGTAGAATAGCCACTATCTATGGTTGTACAGAAGCAGGTTCTACTTTTCCTGTATGCCCATGCTGGTTGAAAGGTGTCTCACGTGGTGCCTGTTCATTACTTACCTGCCTAGATCCACCTTCATCAGAACGCAAAGTAGCTTTCTGTGAACCTGTCTCAGTAGGAGGACCAAACTCAAGCACGTTAGTGTTCAAGTTAGGGTTAGCACCCATACCAGAAGCATTATATTTATTAGGTTTACTCATAAAAGGACTCTCCATTCATAATATGTCCTATGAAACTACTCAGACTGTCCCACGCATAGTGTTTTTACCAATGATATCCTGACCTATAACCTCATTATTCTTAGGAATCTGCCTTCTCCACCAATCAAAAGTCCAAGAATCATCAACAACAGGCGCATATTCAGGCACATAAGCATACTGGCGCATCTGATTAGCTAAAGCCAAAGACATAACACGGTCATCAAAAGGAGAACCAGACATACCACCCTTCTCATTACGTCTATAAGTTCTCAACTCTGCAATAGTATGCTCACAATGAAGAACCAACTCCTCATTTTTCATAGCCTTAGCAAGATCATCAATCAACAAAGGCTTAGAAGTACGAGTAGTGCGCCAACCAAACTCTTGAGTAACACGATCTGTAGACTTATTTAAAGCTCGCTTACGAAAAAGCTTAGGGTACCCTAGTTGTCGTAACTGTGTGATCGTAGTTAAACCATGATTGTTAGACTCCACGCAACATAAAGCATCGCCATACCACATGCCAATGTTATAAACCTCATGTGCCAACTCGTCAGGCGGTATGCGCCCATGCCAAACCGCAACCTGTTCACCATTCTTAGCATCAATAACTTGAATACAAGAATAGTCACCATGACCTAAACCCTCAGCTGTATCAACGCCGAGAACATAACCATTCCATCTTTCTGGCTCCTGCCATACTGTAAACATTCTTACGAAACCCTAAACTCGACCACATTCGCGTGAGTCTCATGGAGATAACCTGATATACCTGCTCTAACATGACGACGCATATTGTCAAGCATGTCAAGATCGAAAACAGGATTACCAGACCGAACAAATGCCTCTTCGGGACTTGTCGGATATTCCTGTGCGAGCTGCCACGAAAGCATAGATTGCTTCTTAGATTCATACCATGTCTCATCTCTGTCCTCCGAAGCTGACCAAGGGAAAAACATAGGGGAGAAACGGTTATTACCAGTCTCAGCCCCAGTCCACAAATTGTGAAAAAAGTTACCAGACCCATTAGCAGTAGACAAACCGATGATACGACCACCCACATCAGCGACAGGCTCTATAGAAGCCCACGCTTCCTCAGGGTTTGGAAGGAACGCCCATTCGTCAACCACAACCAGCGTAGCTGACTCACCTCTCGCAGGATCGGATGCTGAAGGCATTGATGTAATCTGGCTACCATTCGAGAATCCCATCCTTTGCTGATGCTCCACCAACGATTTCGGTCCACGATCCAACATCCAATCTGGCAAATGTTTCATGCCATACTTAGTTTTCCTTAACAACAACACAGCTTCGCGCTCTGTACGCGACAAATCAATAATGTTCTGGTCATCTTTAAAGAAAGCTAACCAAAACTGGTGAGCAGCAACAAGAGTAGTCCAACCAATCTGACGTGCTTTCAACGTCAAACTGTACCTGTTGTTAGCCCACTCATTCAAAGCGAATGATTGGGCATCCCTAAGATCAAATAAGATACGACCATGAGCAGGATGAGCGATATGCCAATACATGCGTAGGAAATACGACTCATCTCTTTCACATTTTCTCCACTCTGCTTCTTGTCTTAGCTCTGATAAACGTGACATTACCCTCAACCAGGATGGTTATTTAAAAACTGCTCATATTTCTCTGGTGAATCCAACACTATCGTAGTGTAAGAATACTTAGCGGCATCGTCACCCTTGCCTAAAGTCACCGTAATAGCACCAATAAGAGTACCCACAGCGACCAGCAAACCAGTAATAGCAGCTATCAGCTTAATCGTTTTATTCATCTAACTTAACAACCTGTGTAATATCCGAAGCAACACCCCAACCGTTAATGTTGTAAACAAGCAACTGCCCATTATCAACACACTCACCACCCAATACTTCATTGGCAGGATTCGCAAATATCAGGGTTCTCCAATCCACAAACAAGCTCCTCATCGTCATCAAGACCATCCAAAACTTCCCAAGCCTCCACAGCAAAACCAGAAGGCGAGGTCATCGTTTCTTCCGAGAATTGGTCACCCTCTTACCAGACTTTTTCGCATACGACTTAGCCGCAGCGCGCCCCTTCTTACTATACGAAAAATGTTTACTACCTACTTTAGGCATCCTTCACCAACCTTAAATGACGCGCCTCCACTTCCAAAGCTTCAGCTAACTCCTCATCAGATAAACCCTGAGTGTCCCGCTCATCATCCACAACAACCTTACGCTTAGGAGTGAACTTATCGATGTACTGCAAATACAAAGAAGCAGCCTTCACATCGCCATCGGAAGCCCTCTGCCAGAGCGAATCAATAACGCTCTGAACCCTCTCAGGGTTGATGTTCAGTTCTGCTGCTCGACGATCCCACTCTTTAACGAATCGGGGATCTTTCTTGATCCGACGAAGAGAATCTTCGTGGATCTTATTCGCAGCAGCCCAGTCACGTTGGGTGACTGGATCTCTGTCTGGTCCTAATAGTAGCCAATCAAGGAACGTTCTCCATTTGTCAGGCATTTGCTGTTCGCCTGTTTCAGGATCTGTTTTCCATCCCTTGCCGCCACCATTCTGAGCCATTTATTCATCCTTCGGTTCCCAGTCGTTTAAAAGATTAGACATCATGGTCATCGCATCTTCGGGTTCCTTAAAAAGTTCCCGCACGCGGTTATCTTGAACTACAGCCCAATGGAAGTAGCCCACATGATCCAACACCCTCTTCACTTCTACTGTCGTTTTCATATGCCATCTATTGTATGCGACAGGTGTCCCAATCGGGCGAATAATAGTCTAAATACTTTGGGACAAACACTTCTATAACTAGAAGGTACTAAGTAACATTCCTTTCTGCCTCACAGAAAGGAATGGTACTAGAAGCTTATCATACGCATACAGGTTTAAAATACTGAACGCACTGTCTACCCATATCTATACATATACACGCGTGCGCCCCCCACCCCCCGAAGGGGGGTGGGGTGGTCATGGCAGTACCTATGGTACTGGGTGCGGCGGTCTGCTGTACAAGTACTCCTATCGGAGTACTTTCTGCACAAAATCTCTTAGATTTTGTGGGAACTGGGTCGGCTTTACTCCCTTACAGGGAGTACGTGTTCGTTCTAAAGAACGAACAGCTGGTTCACAAGTCAACCCTTTAGGTTGACTTGTGTCTGTCGGCTTCTTCATCAATTCTTATCCTTTAGGATAAGTAATTGATGGGTATTTTTTGGTCGGTTTTTGTCATCACCTTTGGTGATGGTTCTGTTTGGTTCTCAATCAAAGACGCTTACAGCGTCTTTGATTGGATTATTCAATGCTTTAGACTGAATGTCTAAAGCATTGGGTTTTTTGGTGTTGTCGATTCTCCATCAAATAAAATCAGAGATTTTATTTGATGACCAAATGTTGTATTTTAATTGCTAAAGCAATTCAAATACAACATTTGAAAGTCGTTGAAACGTAGTTTCAACGATCCTCCTTAGAAAATATTCTTTGAACGAAGTGAAAAGAATATTGTTCTAAGGAGGAACGATGGAAAAATTGGAAATCAGCAAAACCGAAGCGAAAGCTCTGCTTTCGTTAGCCAAAAAGCTTGGCGTAGTGGAATCTTCGATTCCAGTTCAACCTTTGGTTGAAGCATTACCTAATCTCAACTTCGTTGAGATGGTGGAAGAAGAAATAATCAACTCCGTTGATTATTCCGATGAAGCCGCTTTTACACAAGACGAAATTGGGAATTTCGTTCCTGTTCAACCTTTGGTTGAAGCGGTTACTACGGTTGAACCTTCGGTTCAAGCGAACAAAGCGGCAGCTAAAGCTGCGAAAAAAGAGTTCAACCAAGGGTTGAACCGTAAGATAAATTCCCTTAAGGGAATTGCATCCAAGTCAGCTAAAGCTGGTGACATGGTGACAGCTGCAACGAAGTTGCAGGAAGCGATGGAGTTAACTCCATCGCATTGGACTTCAGTCCAAATGTCTGTCATAGCGAAAGCCAAGGAACTTGGCTTTACAACCTCAGCTTAAGCTGAGGTACACAGGCGGGGTATCCCTTCGGGATACCCCGCTTAGTTCTTTATTCACATGTACATATATGTCATGGAGGTGACACATGAGTGACAACAAACGTCAGCGTAAGCTGACACACAGACCATTTGAGAGCCTTACACAGGCGCTTGAGTTAGCTAAAAGCACAGGTAAACCTGTGCATGTAAGGGGGTTGCGATGAGTGACAATTATTGGATGGGCTTAGACATGTGTTCCTATGGTTGGGAGCGTATGAAAGCTGTTGTTGAGCCAGCACGTTACACGTTAGGGGAGGCTACTCTCCTACGGATGTTGGGTTATGACGCTGGCGTTTGGTTGGATTGGGATAATCCTGATTCGGCTATGTATGAGATGGCAGAAATTCGGAAGCCAAGAGTGACGCGTACATGGTCTGAGAGGGATTACTCTCAGTACGGTTGCACGCAAGCTGAGTGGCTCTTAGCAGAAGCATGGGGGTAAGTGATGGACATGCGTGTAGATGCGATTGTTCAGCTAGGTGAACTAGCTGATAGGTACTTTTGGGCGTGTGATTTTGGTACGGATGAGGAGGTTGATGCGATTGTTAGTCGTATCGGTCTGTTGTGTGCCGAAGTCAAAGCTATGGCGTGAGGATAGTCCTCACGTGGGAGGTTGACTCTCTCTCCCTTTTCTTTTCAACTTTAGTTGAAAAAGAAAAGGGGAGA
>Ga0098056_1001090_pt1 | contig 11033 bp, 20 predicted proteins | sample 17BtaG_FD_92583 | JGI IMG/M metagenome (GOLD analysis project Ga0098056, IMG submission 92583) | Marine viral communities from the Subarctic Pacific Ocean - 17B_ETSP_OMZ_AT15314_CsCl metaG | ecosystem: Environmental > Aquatic > Marine > Oceanic | place: Subarctic Pacific Ocean | collected...
ATGCTAACTGTAGCAGACGTGGTTGCTATTAGACAAGAAGCACTAGACGCGGCTCGTACAGCAAGTGAGCACCACTTGAACACTGTGGGAGAGAACATGTACTGTGGCTTTGCTTGGGTATCAATCTACGGAGTCAAGGGTAACACCAAACTGGGCAAGACACTTAAGGCCGCAGGCATTGAACAATCATATGACAAGAGTTATCAGATATGGAACCCTGCAGGCGTAGGTACACAGTGTATGTGGACCAAAGAAGTAGGCGCACAAGCGGCGGCAGATGTGTTCACCAAGTATGGCTTCCGTTCATACATGGGTAGCAGAGCAGACTAATACCCACTAGGGGGTGCTGTGGTACGTAGGGTATCCAGCAACCTAGACTACACAAAGGAGACTAGCACACTGCTAGGGGAATTGAGGAAAGTATTTACTTTCCTTTTTTCTTGACCAATTCCAAAATAAAAAAAATATTTCACCCGAGGGGTAAGCACATATAAAACCATGGTGGTGTAGATTCACCAGGCATCAGAAAATCTCATATTTAAAATTTTATTTGCAAAAAATTTACACTATACTAATAGGCCTCGAAAACACTAAATATCCGTCATATATGAAATGGGACATTCAAACTGCTATTATACTCTTATGCATACTAGTTGCACTAGCACTAGGCTCTCCGGCGCACACACATGACGCTAGTCAGCCTGCTAACGACTCTAACGCACAGTGTTCAAACGGTTCCTCTACAGCACAGTCTAACGAAGCAACTACACAAGGTCCTACAGATTGGGAGTCAATAGGACACACACTAGGTTGTGTGTTTGCTCCTCAAACGTGTAAGTCCAAAAAATAACACCTCTCTCGTATGCACATCTAAATATGTGTATGGAAGCCGTAATCGTTCTATTTGTAACACTGTGTCCTATGAACACACCAACATGTTATCGTACTATACAAAGTGAATATTCAAGCATAGATGAATGTTATATAGATCTAAGTATGCACATACTTACAGTAGATCAAACACGCTACTATTCGTGTATTACTAAATCAAAGGCTGTAACACTACTAGCACAGTTACCCGCAGAATAAATACTCAAAACAACAAGGATTAAACATGAGACACAAACTAGCAGGACTACTATTTTTAGCACTAGGCGTAATATTTTTATACAAGGACATGAGCATGGGACATAGTATGCATTCAACCACACTACTAGGGTTTGGAGAAATGACGTGGATGTGGTTTACAATGGCTCTAGTACACTTTGTAATACGTGATTGCTCATGTAAAAACTGTAGAAAATAGGTGTCTATAACGCTGTATAAGCGTCATACACGCTAACTAATACTGTAACGAGTACAAATACGTACGAAGTACGCTAGAACACGTTTAAGAGCCATTTAAACACCAAACATCCAAAAAGAACACTTTATAAGCACAGTCAAAAGCATGTAGGATAAATACTGGGTCATTTAAATACAGTTGCACTCCAAAAGTAACCAGGGGTGGTCAAAAGGAACTGTACAATTTTTTTAAAAAAACGCTATCAATTTTGTGTGTACACACGTCAAACTGAATTCAAAGAAGTGGTTGCATGGTGCTCTACCAACGATCTAGACTATGAAATACACCTAGCAAGAACACGCTTTTGGGTGCCCAGAGGACGATTGTTGACACAGTTTTTACTACGGTGGGGAACAGTGTGCAAGAACGTGGACGGAGAGAAGGACCACAGCCTGGGTAGATAAAAATGCTACCGCTTGTCGCTTCGCTCTAGTAAAAAATTTTCCGCAAACGCTTCGCTTGTTGTTGGCCTAGAACCACCCCTACACACTATGTACACACACTAAATACACATACGTTCAGACAATAGTCCGGAAGTAGCATAATGCGAAGGAACGCACCTAACTTTAACAAAAGGAGGGTGAAATGAGCAGATTCGATCATCTACACAAACAGTACAGAGAGGCTCGTGTGAAAGCACGTAAGAATGCCATACTTGCACGTAGTCGACTAAACGTTGACACTAATGCAGGTGGTACTAGTGGATACACTGTCAAGCACGGAGCCAACACAGGTCTTGTGCTTAACCATATAACTGTATCCAAACGAACTATATAACGACACTCAGGGGCTTGTTCAAACGATGAGCCCCTGTGCATACACTCGTTAAATACACATATGCGTAAGTACATATGGCGACATCACGAAATACCCTTTGCACAACAGTTCACAGATCTAGCACCTCAATTGATGCAAGACTTTTTACAAGTTCATCCTGAAGTACTAGAACAACAAGAACAGCAGAGCAAGGGCGATGAAGAAAAGTATTGGCATGACATCAACGGGTGGGTGCCTTTGGGCGTACTCTATCAAAAGCAGTGGGCAGACAAAGAACGTATAATCAAAAAAAACTATCCCACAGCACACAAACTAGTAAAGATGTTTGGCGATGATGTAAACGTAGCAAGTTATAGTTTGCTCAAACCAGGTGCAAAGATTCCACTGCACAACGGAGATGAAGAAAACCGTTACTGCAAATACATAAGATGTCATATACCTTTGATGATACCTGAAGGTGACATGGGTCTTTGGGTTATGGGTCAACGCATAGGTTGGAGAGATGGTGTGTTTGGTTTTGACAACTCAGGCGTACACATTGCATGGTCAAATGCTACCACAAACAGATTGGTTTTTATTATAGACATACACAGATCAGCATTGGGAATTCCACCCAACAAGTACATGCGTAGTCGTTGGGACTGGTGGGAATACACCAAGTTATGCACCGCCGCAGTGTTTAGAACTGTGGTAAATACGTTTAACAAGGAGATACTCTATGGCACAAAAAGAAGTAGATAAACAAGGTATGATCAAGCAAGGCGAATTTACAGGTCAAAAGCCTACAGTAGATTCTGCAACAATCAATAAACCCGCTGAACGTGAAAACAGTAAAGCATATCAACGTGCGGCTGATGGAAAAATTAAAACTACAACCCAGCAGTTAAAAAAACTAAGATAGGACTCTAACGTGTATTCCGGACCTAACAGTTTGCAGGGTAAAGTTCTAATATCTCAACCAACCACAAATAGTCCTTTCTTTAACGAAAGTGTTATACTTGTTTGTGAGCATCATGCCAAAGGTGCTTGGGGATTAGTAGTCAACAAACCACATCCTAGTTTAGATCTAAAAACAGTTTCACAAGGTATTGATTGCGGAATATATTCCAACGAACATGTGTTCCAAGGTGGTCCTGTAGCACAAGAAGGCCTGCATTTTATTCATACACCAGACTGTACTGTTAGTGATACGTTTAGTGTAACTCCAGGTTTGTGTGTTACCAGCAGTGAAGCAATGCTACGTGAAATAGGTGAGAACCGTGGTCCAAGCAATTGGAGATTGTGTGTTGGTGTTAGCACTTGGCAAGCAGGACAACTGGAAGGTGAAATGGGAGGAGAACCTCCATGGACGCCACAACACAAATGGTTGTATACAACTTGTCCAATCAATCTATTAGAAATTCCTATACAGACTCTGTGGCAAAGTGCTACATCAGAAAGTATCAGTGAGAGTGTAAAAAACTTATTTTAATCAGAGTCAACATTTAGATTCTTAAGCATGTCACGTAGTTTACTGCTTTGTGCTTTACCGCTTATCTTACCTATTGTATCACCATCGCCTGGTTCACGTAGTGCAGTTTCTTCTCCTGCATCATGACTTGATTCTGTTACAGTTGATTGTTTCTTTATACCGCTTACAATTGAACTGCCTGTGCTTTGATATGATTGTTGTTCATCTTCTGCAAGATCTCTAATACGCAAACTGTCTACATCAAATTCTAAATCTACTTTTTGTCCTACACCACTAGATGATCTAGTTTTCATAAACTGTATTTGATATCTTCCACGTTCTTTCATTGCTCTACTTGTAAAGATACCTATCACGTTATCAGCAGTTTGTATCTTACTCAACCCTCCACTGATGTGCGAGTGATCAAATTCTATTTCTTCTACTGCCGCTCTGTTTAACTGCGATGCTGTCACAAACACACACTGCATTTCCATTGCCAAGTTACGTAGTTCTTCACTTACATATTTGTCTTTAACAAACAAATCACTTGGCGATACTTTAATACTCAACGGCATCATCAAATCTAAATAGTCAATCAATAACACATCTGGCTTACACTTGTTTTTAATTGACCATTCTTTAACATAACTTCTTAGATCATTTGCGTTCTTACCACTTGGCATATACTTAATTTGTATGCGTCCGCTTTTCTTGCCCATCATCTTAACTTTCATTTCTATGTCATCAAGATTCTTAAACACATCTCTAGTAGCAACTCCTGTAAGCATACTATCAATACGCATTGCCGTTAGTGCTTCTGAAAGTTCTAAACTAATATACAACACGTTCATGCCTTCTAGTGCAAAGTTCACAGCCATATTCTGCAAGAACAAACTCTTACCTGCACCTGATCCACCTGCCCATATATTAAGTTCACCTCTGTTGAATCCACCAAACAGTTTTCTATCAATGCTTGGCCAACCTGTGCTTACTTGTCCGTTGTTGTCTTTTAGTCCTTCTAATCTACCTTTAGGATCAGCAAAGTAATCTGTACCCATATCTTTTGCAAGACCAATTTGTATTGCTTCTTTTACTAGTCCTTCAACTGGACCATACTCACCTTTTTCAAGTAAGTCAGCACTTTTAAGAATTGCACGTTCTAGTGCTTTGTGTCTACTAAACTGTTCAAATGTATCCAACAACCAATCTGTGTGTTCTTGTCCTATACTACTTGCATCTTTTAATGTTGTACCACAACTAGTGTTAACAATATCAAGTTCAGGCATAACTTTGTATTCATCAACATACTTGCTAATAAATTCTGCACCATCACGTAGTTGTTGATCAAAGTTTTCACTTTCAAAAATGCCTTGACATCTAACAAATGCTTCTGCATCTGAAAGAAACATTTCTAAAAACAACTTCTGTATTTCTTGATTAAAATCTTGCATAGTTATATTATACTACCTTTTTGTTTATTCTGCAAAGTAAGTTTTCGCCAATAGTTGAATCTTCAAGCCTGTTACTTTAGATGATACTATTTTTTGCATTGTGTATATCTTACCGTATCGTTCAACTGCTTCTGCGACATCTTTAATATCGTTGTCGGGCCATTCAGGAAACGAAACGCTCCATCCATATTTAACTGCATCGGTTACCAGTTGTTCTCCACTTTGATCCTTGTCAGGAACAACTATAACTTCACGTTGTAGACTGTTAATAAGCATACTCTGTTGATCGTTTACTTCATTACGTAGTACTGCTACACCGCCTACACTAATAGCATCAAACGGACCTTCTACTACAATTACAAACTGTCTATCATATCCTTGACCATCTAAGTTAAACACATAGCCTGGTTGACTATCTGTAATATACTTAGGTGAGCCGTCGCCTAGTTTACGAGCAGTGTATCCGACTATGTCCCCTTGATAATAAAATGGAACTATCAGCCTTGACTTGTATGATCCTTCGCAGGTCCACATAAAGTCGTAGTCCTCAATATCAAGGCCACGATCGTTAACTATATATTCGACGGCTCTAATGAACTCTGGATCTAATCCACTTGGTTCGAGTGCTTTCCAATCATGCCACTCCATTATAGGTTTGGCACCAACTGGCAGTTCTTTCTTTTCAAATACAGGCAACTGTATAGTAGGTGTTCCACCGTCTATGACGTGCTCCTCTTTTATACGTAGTGCCTCCAAAGCAATTTTGGTTATCTCTGAGTTTGGCATTCCGAACCATCCAAGTAGTTTCTTCATCTTGTAAGATAAGTTTCTACCCGGAATGAATGATGCTGTATAGCCACAGTTAAAACAGTGATAACTCACTGTACCGTCACCATTAAACATTATTCCACCACGCTTACGTTTGTCTGTGCTTTCGCCGTTATGAACACAGCATGGAGCATCAAAAGAAATCCACCCACTAGGAGTTTGCTTTCTTTTTGCAGGCAAGGTAGTCGTAATGCTAGATTGTATCGAATTCATATTACTAGTTTAACTTCTAACTAGTACTTTGTCAAGTGTTCCGGTGTTCGAATTGTCAGGTAAATGCTTTATTTTGAAGTAATTATATACTCCTGTAACATTAGCATAACCAATTGTGTCTTGGTTTGTTAAACTAATAGTAGTTAAATCTACCCAACTAGTATCAGCAGTAACTTGGCTGTCTAATGTACCTTGTATTGTAACATCGCCTGTGTACGCATTACTATAGTGTGTAAACGTATGTATAGCATTGTTGCGTTTGTACTCTGCTTGTGCATCTACAATACTACTAAAGTATTCTGTAATCTGTCCGCCATATGTATAAAAATGTGACGTAGTAGGACGAGTAAACTCTGTGTTTGGTAATTCAACACTGTTTGTAAATGCAGGATATACATGATCAACAATTTCTAAAGTACCAGCAACGCCATAGTGTGTGTTTGCATAAGTTGCATGGTTACCTGAACCGCCAATAGTTCTAGTAACACTAAACTTATAAAACTTGCTTACTAAAGACGCCGTATCGCTCTCTGTAAGCGTGATTGTAGCAACACCCTTTGTAGATGTTGTACTGCCGTCATCAAGTGTTGTACATGCTTTTTGTAGGTGTACAGCACCGGTTTCGTTGTTCACTAAATTAAATGTTAGTGTTTCGCCGTTGATGTCTAACGGTTTCTGGTCTTGGTTTTTAACGGTAAATTTAATGGTGTTTGTAACACCCTTAACTACCTGAATATCTTTCTGGTACATTGGCGTATATCCTTGTTTTACGGCCCCGTCCAAATCACTGAACAAGGTAAATCCGGTTTCATAAATATATATGGGTAACTTATGCATATTGAGTTCATCCTATAATACTATTTATTGGAAAGACATGACAACAGTACAAGAAGATTTACAAGAAAAGTTTCCGTTTTTAAGTTGTTTAAAACACGGTGATAATGAATACGTTGGTATAATCATTAACCAAGATTCGAGTGTTACAAGTATATATGATTATTCTACATGTAACAACGATGCACAAAAACTACGTCTACTAGAATGTGGCGATAGTTGGTGGTGGGAGTCTAATAGAAAAATACCAATCAACATCTTTATGAAACAAGATATGGCGCCGTTCAGAAGTCTTATTAAGACGTTTGCGACAAAAGATGTAGAATTATTATTCGGACCTATGGTTAGGTTAAATGATATAACTGAAAAAAGAATTAAAAGAAAGAGTATTCAGTTAGTAAGAAAGATCAAATAGTATTTGTATTTTTATACCTTAACCAAGCAAAATAATCAACAACTAAAAACTGTAACAATATTCCTAAAGGTACTAAAGTCCCTCCGAATAGTATCCATGGAAGAATAAACATCCACAACAAAAGCCTAAACAGATACTTCATAACAAGTTCACTAGGTACAGTCCATGTCAACCATGGACCTGGATCTTTAATATTTTTTTGTCTATAATCTTCCCACTCGTAATTCATTAGACAAACCTTTCTTTTACACTAGCACAATCTACACAAAGTTCTACACCGGGTACTAGTTCTTGTCTTGCTTTAGGTATTTCGTTACCACATTCAATACATTCTTCTAGACTTGGTTTTAGTTTTTGTTTGGCTAGTTTCTCCCTATGCTTTCTTAATACTGCTTCGTTCTCTAGTAATGCACTTACTTGTGCAATCTCTTGTTCTTCAAATGTGTCGTTGTTAAAAATAAATTGTTCTTCATTATTCATATATTTCTTCACAGATTAAATTCATATGTACCACAATCGCATGTGCATAAGCAACTGCGTGTGCCTTTTTAAAGTAGTATTCATCACCTGTCGGTTTTGTCCACACTTCGTTCATTATCGTTTGCCAGTCCTTGTTCGCTAGATGTCTTTTCGCTGGACGAATTATCGCTAGTGTCGCCGCTAATTTTTCTACCGAGTTGGGCTTCAATACTTTCAATAGTTCGCTGTGCCCGTTTAGATGAAAGACTCTTTCGCTGAAGTCTTCGTGTTCCAATAGTTCCCATAATGGTTCCTTTCCCATAAGTCTTTGTAAATGTTCTTCGTTCTTGACATGCTCATATATGTGAACATTAAGCATATCAATTTTAAAGTAACCACGTTCATCTGCAACTTTATGATCTAAAGTACAGCGTCCAGTAAACGGATCAAGCGGAGCATTGTGAAAGTATACACCTGTGTTATGTTTCTTTAATTGATCTTTTTCATTTCGTGATCCTTTAATATGCTTAAACTTTGTTAGCACATTATCACGATCAAAAAAATCTAAATCAATATCAGGCATTATTTTTTACTCTTTGCTTCGTATTCGTCTTTTAGTTTTTGTAAGTGCGGAGGTAAATCCCAACCAAACACTGCCGCAAGTTGGCCGCCACTGTTTTCCCAGTCTGAACTTTTAATACCTTTTTTCATACCAAATCCTAATCCGCCTTTTGTTTTAGTGTGTATCTCCGGATCGTATTGTGAGTGATCCGAATATTTGTTACTTTGTTTTTTCATACATTTGTCTATCATTTGCGATATCTCTTGCTAGTGCTTGGATATCTTGAACAAGTTCATTTATTAGATGTTCTTGCTCGTTAGTTCTATCCCCTTTTGGGATATCATATTTAAGTCTACGTAAGTTCATAGACTTGTTATACATTACACTTACTTTATCACATAGTTGACTGATCTTGTGTAGCATCAGTAACCTCCTCTGTTACATCTTCCTCAATAATATCTATATTATATACTGGAAATCCACTTCTGTCAAATGTTCTTTTGTCATCTGTGACGTAAATATGTGATTTAAAATTGCCATCTTTGCCTTCAACAAGTATAGACTTCTTGCTGATTTTACCTTTGTATTCTGTTCCGTCTTTTTGGATCATACGTAGTCTTAGATGTTCGCCTCCGTATATGCGGTCGATTGGTTCACCATTACGCATATTACTTACTACTCTCCATTCTCCTCTTTCTTCGTCAGTCAATTTGAGCCTCCTTGATAATTTCTTTAGTTAATTCTACATCGACAGGTTTTGCTTTAAACTGTCTTGTCCAAAACGGAACATCTAATGCTGGCTCAACTATTGCTAGTTGTTCGTCATTAAAGTTTTGCAACATTGCTTGTCCTGTTTTTGAATTCAGTAATATCCAAGGACTAATCAGTCCATTTCTAATATCATTTACAGCACGATTAATACCACAATATCTAAAGTAGTCGTTGTACTGTGCGTCTTGTTTGTCTGCCCATTCCATCATTGTTTTTACACTACGTTCAAGTGCAGATTCAGTTGGTTCTATTTTAATCATTTCAAACATATACTTATCATACAGTTCGTCACGACACCAATGATCTAATTTTACATTTGATTTAATAACAAAGTCAATAAACTTTTCTGGATACAACGGATTAATGTTTGTAACAAAACTACCAAACTTTACAAATGCATTGTAGTAACTACTCTTACAAAACTCTGCATATGTTTTCTCTTTGCTTCGTTGTACTAATACATAAAACTTATTAAATGCTAAGAATCCTACTTGTACACGCTTCTCGTCTTTTTGTAAGTATCGACGTTTGGGCTCACACATATGCGCCATCAGAGTTTTTTCTTTTTGAAAACTCTTACCGCAGTGTACACATTTGAATTCTTTATTTTGCATTTGGATCATGGTCTTTAATGTATTGGCTTTGTTCCTTCTTTGACATAATACTTGATAATAATTCTGCATCATCTAACTTCATATTTGGATTTTTATCTAACAATGTTTGTGTAAATTTGTTCTTTGCTTGTTTCTTAGGAGCCGCTTGATATGTATGAAAGAAGTTTTCATATGCTCCACACATTGCCATTAGTTTCCATAACAAGCCTTTATGATTCTTACTTAATGACCAATGATGTTTATTAACAAATTCATTACACATTTCTAAATAGTGTTCTTGAAAAAATGTATCACCCTTAACACTACTTACATAACGCATAGCAATAAACGGAGCAAATAACTTTTTATCGTCATCGCTGAGTCTGTTGTACCAATCTTTGTCACGACGGTCAACTGCACCTAACATTGCTTTTAAATCTAAAAACTTTTTCTTCTGTGCCATTAATTTTCCTCTATGCTTATGTTGTATACTAGTTTAACTTCTTTTAATAAATTTTGCAAGGTTTTATTTCCATCTTCGGCTAATTCTTGTATTTCATGAAACTCATATTCTGTAATGTGCCATTCTGGAAATACAGGTTTCTCAATACATATACGCTCACCTGAATCTGTATCTCGTTCGTACACAGTTTTGCCTCCGTCCGGTGATTCGTATATCTTTACCATCTAATCCTTTAATAGTCTCTTCTTCATATCTCTATAAGCATTTACAAATTTACTTTTTATATTAAGTTCATTCATTCTATAAACTTCTTTTAGTTCATCTGTATTTTCACTTACGTTAAGTTTCCATTCATCTCTTTTAACAGGCATGTACATACACAACGGTGTTCCTCTTTCTAGTGTGTATCTACCATAACCTTTCATAGCCATTTGTTGATTCATTGCATGATGTATGTCACTGTATATTGCTCCAGGTAATACATCAAACGGCTGATCGTAGTGATAAAACATTGGTAGTTGAAGTACATTATATCCCGGAGGAGTCTTTACTTTCCATGGACAAACTGCCTTTAATACAAACTTATAGTCTGTGTTTACATGTTCTAAAAACTGATTCTTATGATGTCCTTCGAATATAAACTCTGGGTTACTTGCTTTATATCTAAAACCTTGTTCTTGTATTTCAACTTCTAAGTCACACCATAAAGGTACAACAAACGCATTAGCAAACATGTCAACTATAGCAGGACATCTTTTAAATGTTCCTTGGTCTTCTACACGAGGATCACCAACTCCGCTAAATTGTGGCATCTTCTTAAACCAACTAGGCAAGTATTCGTTAGCACGTTTAATAGGTACTATCTTTTCCAC
>Ga0098056_1001093_pt1 | contig 11021 bp, 16 predicted proteins | sample 17BtaG_FD_92583 | JGI IMG/M metagenome (GOLD analysis project Ga0098056, IMG submission 92583) | Marine viral communities from the Subarctic Pacific Ocean - 17B_ETSP_OMZ_AT15314_CsCl metaG | ecosystem: Environmental > Aquatic > Marine > Oceanic | place: Subarctic Pacific Ocean | collected...
ACATAGATATTCATATGCTAATATTAAGAAGTTCCAAGATTTTGATTCAGTATTTGTTGTGGCAGGTACAAAAGGTGACCCTGATAAGTATCATAGTTGGTTGAAAACTAACAAAGAACTATATAGTTATGCTACACAATTCGATGTCTTTTATAATATGGAGGAAACTCTAAAGTATTGGAAACAAGAACAAGAGTTAGGTATTGATTGGACGTTACCTGTATTACAAGGTAATTATTTACATCATCTAAGTCAGTTAAGACTGCCATCAGACTCTTATGTTTGTCTTGGTGAAATAAAAGGAAAACTTGAAACAGAAGATCAGATGAGAAAACTACCAATGAATTTAAAATACCACGGTCTAGCTAAAGGGAGATACATAGAACAAAGATTCTTTGAAAGCCTTGATACTAGTGGATGGATGTCTGCTGCCATGGCTAAAAAAACTGAGGTGTGGAATAATAACTCAACTGTGTCTATGTTTTTTGGTGAAAAGGGTAGGGGTATGGTACCACAATTACGTCATTGGTGTGAACTATACAAAGAAAATCTTGAGAAATGTAATATAACAGTAGATGAAATAATATCAGGTGATTATTATGCTTTAATGAAAGCACCTATTGCACTACTTTTCATGCCAATGTGTGAATCATACGGTATTTATTCGGAAAACTTTATTAACTAATATATAACAATTATTATATGGCAGACGATGTCTTTAAAATTAAGAAGCTTGATGGAACATATATTGCTAGTGAGGATAAAAGGAAGACACTTTCTAAATTCAACGCTGCAAAACATTTTAAGACGGCAAATATCCCTGCTCTCTGTGACCAATGTGTTTATAGATCAATTGAAACCGGAGGTAATGGAAAGTGTCCTAAGTATGAGGCTGGTGCTGCTTGTGGAATACGAGATGACTTTGTTCAATTCATTAATGAAATTGATACTAGAAACCCTGAAGATTTAAAATCAATGATGGATATGATTGCAAAACTATCATTCGAAAATGTACTTATGGCTTTAACACAATCTAAACTTGATGGTAATATACCTGATAGAAATACTAAATCTGAAATTAACACTCTATTAAATGTGGTTAAATCTATCAATGATATGAACTCAAAGATAGTTGTAACTGAAAAGGCTGAGTATAATAAAGAGGGAGATATTGCTAATATATTTAGGCAGATTAAAGCACAGAAGAGTGGTGGTGATTAAATGTTCAATTGGTTTAAACGAGAAAAATTCGTATTACCACCTGAAGAATATCAGATAAAATTGGTAAAAGATATTGAGAAGAAGTTATCAACAGCCATAGGTTCTGAGAAAACCAAGTTGACATATATGTTAGCAAATCAATTAATGATACTTAATCAAATACTAAATAAAAAGAAACCAAAGAAACCAATTAAGATGAATAGTAAGGGTAAATGGGTGTGGGTAGACGATGAGTGAATGCGAACACCCTAACTTCTTTTTTAGAGAGTTTAAATTCTATTGTAGAATATGTGGTGAAGAGGTTAAAGATGAGTGATGTGGACGAATTTCATGAGAGATCATGGGAAGGCACCAATGTATATAATATAAAGCATTGTATTTGGTGTGGTAAAAGGGGGTTTAAAGACTCCCAAGAAGTAATAGAACATATAAAATCAACCCACACGAGGGCTGTTTAATGGGCAGAACAGCCAAAAATACTATAAGTGATAGAGAGAATTTTGCTGCAACTGTGGCTGAGTGTGTTACAGATGCTAGTAAATTTTCAGAGATATTCTTAGATCATAAATTATTTGACTATAATAAAAAATATGTTAATTGCCAAGATAGATTTATTGTATATAGATCAGGCAGACAGGTGGGTAAAACAATGTCAACTGCTGTAAAAACAGTACACTTTGCTTTCTTTGCCCCTCTGTTATTAAAGACTGTTAAAGAAGAATGTACTATAGTAATTGCAGCACCTACACAAAATCAGGCAACAATCATGTTTGATAGAATTAGAAGTTTAATAATTAATAATGATTTTCTAAAGGGGTATATAGTAAGAAACACACAAACAGAGATGTGGATTAAATATCTAGACAACACTGGTATGTCACGTATTGTAACAAGAGCAACTGGTGAAACAGGTGTGTCACTTAGAGGTTATTCTCCTCATGTTATTATTGCTGACGAATGTTCTTTCATTAAAACTGAGATACTTAGGGCTTTCCTACCATCTGGTATGGCTACACAAGCCAGAGTTTGGTTAACTTCAACACCGTTTAGTAAGTCAGGTTATTTCTTTGAAGCGTGTCAAAATGCAAAACCAGCTAACCCTGATGGTATGTGGACAGAGTTTCATGTAAAGTCAACTGATAACCCACTTGTACAAGAAGACCCAACATTTATTGAAGAGATTAAAAAATTAACTAGAGAGGAATATGTTCAAGAAGTCGAAGGTGAGTTCCTAGATATTGGTGATGCATTAATTCCTAATTCATTAATACAAGATGCTGTTAATGATAGACATCCTAAAGGAAGAGTTAGATATTTCATGGGTGTTGACGTTGCACGTACTGGAAGAGATGAAACTGTTTACACTATATGTGGTGTTGATGATGATGACCATGTATTTGTTGAACACGTAGAAGCAGAATCACAATCTAATGTGGTAGATGTATGTGGAAGAATGGGTGAATTTTGTAGAGACTATAAAGTAGAAACAGTATATGTAGATGAAACTGGACTAGGTGGTGGTCTGATTGATCTTGCTAGAGAACGTAGTTTACCTGCCCGGGGGGTGATGTTTACCCTACAAGAGAAGGCTGATATGTATAAGAATCTAAGACTGTTATTTGAGAATAAGAGAATATCATTAAAAGATGTTAATAAATTAGTATATCAATTATCGTATCTAAGAAGAGAATATACTGAAACTGGAATAATGAAGATTAAATCAGATGAGCATGACGACTACCCTGATAGTCTAGTTTTAGCCTGTAGAGCTGTCCAAGGAGGAGATGGTTGGTTTGCTTTAGACGTGGGAGAAGGTCTAAAGAAGGCTTTGTTTGGTTAAACTTTAAATATTAAATGTATATGTGATATATATGGTTGAAGAGAAAACAAAACCATGGAGACATCCATCTATAGCAAACCCTGCTACCGGAGAATCTGGTAAATGGGAGACTGTTGGTGGTCGAAGTATATTTATGCCAGCAGGTAACATGGATCCAGATGAAGTAGGACATCAAGAACTATCAAGATGGTCTAATCCTAAGCCAACATTCAGAGCAGAAGATGAACCGTTAGAAAACCCTAACGAAGATGTTGAGAAAGAACCTGAAGAAGATGTTGAGAAAGATGGTAATGGTTATGGTGATTTAGGTGCAGCATTTAATCCCTCAGAACCTAACGAAGAGGTAGAAGGTGAAACTTATATAGGGCGACCTTCAAAAAAGAGTAATAGAATGACCGACTTAAACAAGATTACAGAGACAAGAATAGGAGATGAGATACATTACTTACAAAACGGTGTCGATAAAGGCAGAGGTATAGTTGTATCAATGGGTGGTGCTTATGTAACAATAGCTAAAGAGAACGGTAAATTATATGACATTCATATAAATGATACATTCTTCATTAAAGATATTATAGTAAATAAGACATGGGATTCTATGGATTATGAAGAACGCGAAAGTGTTTTAACAGCAGCCAGAGTACCTTCACCAAGATTCATTTCAAAATCATGGAGAGAAATGCCACAAGAATTAAAAGATGCATTAACTAAAGAAGGATTCACATATGAACAGGGTGAAACAAAAGAATCAGAAACAAAAGATCATGAGAGAACAGGTAACTTCCAAGATAAATCTGATGTAGAACCAGAAAATGCATTAGGTAATGTAGGTAACAGACCTGACTTAGGTATATCAGGTAACGTATCAAGACAGGTAGATGCACCTGAAGATTATGAAGGACAAACACATGACGATAAATCAGAAGAATTTAAACACGAAGAATTAAAACCAGAAACAAAAGATGATGGTGCAGATATAGATCCGGCAACTGGAAAAAAGAAAGATGTTGGTTCAACCTCTAGTGGTAGTGCAACAACTGCAACTCAAGGAGCAGCAAACTTTGTATATTCTGATGTAAAACCATACAAAACAAAGAAATTCAGTGAAGTCAATGTTAATACATGGGGCTTAAGATACACTAAAGAAGAAGAAAAAGAAGAGTAAACCTTTAAATACACTGAAAGCAATACCTTTTTATATGAGACGAGATGAACCGAAACATTGTATAGAGTGTAACGCTACACTACCTTGGAGATATAAAGGTAGACAAAGAATATACTGTAGTAATGAATGTAGGAAACTTTATACATCCAAGAACCCAAAACCAACCAGTGATTAAAATCTACGTGGACGGTGGAACAAGAGGTTCAAGAATATGTCTTGTTGATACTAACAAAGATGTAACTGTTATCAAAACAAGAGCCGGAGATTTAACAAATAATGAATTAGAATATCTAGCATTATTATATTCATTAGAATACATTAGAAGTAGAAAATCATATTATGAGAAGGATATAACAATATACTCTGATTCAAAATTAATAGTTAATCAAGTTAATGGTGGGTGGAGAGTCACTACTGAAACACTAAGACCGTTATATAAAAAATGTATGGAAAAATTATTAGATAATATTACTCTAAAGTGGGTTCCTCGTGAGAAGAATCTTGCTGGGATTGTCCTTGAGGATAAGTAGCCTTTGGGCTTTCTGATGTTGGGTTATGTTCATTATAGAAATTTAATATTCTCTGAAACAATACAGAATCACTTTCATACATATCACCATTCTTTGTTTTCTTAACTAGTTTGGCGTGTGTTCTAAGTTTTTCTTTATCTTCCCATCTCACACTTATTGTGGTGTGTGAGTTACCTACCTTTCTACGAGCCATATTAAATTATAATACCTCACATATATAAGTCTTTTAATAACATCCTAGAACTTTAATTCCATGATCAAACAAACAGTAATCGTCTATCCACAGTGGTTGTGGTTTCTGAAAACCATCAAGTCCATACAGATAACCAAGCATGAATTTATCTGATATTTTAATCTCAAATACTTCACTAGCAAATGGCTTTAAACTAGGTGTCATTGTAGAACGATAGTGACCGTTTGGAGCAAGGCTTTCATAATGTCCAAGTCCTAGACCATGACCAAGCTCATGTAATACTATATTATATACAGTTTGTAATGGTAGTTGTTCTTTTGCAAGGTTTATTTTAAACTTAGTTAAACCTGTCTCAGGGTCTTTCTCTGCATCATCAAAATTCAATACTATACTTGTGTTCTTTACAGCATGAAGATATACTACTATGAATGTGAATTTATGAGAACTGTTAGCAAAATCAATACCTGTTAAACCCAATGCTTTATTATCTGGGTCTTCATTAAATGCTTCATAAGTTAAAAATATATTACAATGTCTATATTCATCAGGGGTTTTATTCCAATGTTCTTCATAAGGAACAGTTGAATGTATATTCATAGTCCAATCACCATCAGGTAAGAATTCTGTCATTGCTACTTGCCAATCAAGTACGGCTCTCCACGATTCTTTTTCTACGTCTTTCCAATATTCTGCATCAACAGTCTCTGGGTTAGGTTCAAACACACAGACATCTGGTCTTACATCATGCCTTACACCAAGTAACTCATACCTATCAGAGCCCTCATCTGGATATTGTGCATATGCAGATACTGTGAATACTATACTTACTGAGAATACTATCAATACTAAAGATAATATCTTGAGTTTATCCATAAATTTAATGTTTTTTTGGGTAATATAAAGATTTATATTTGGCTGTTTTAATCAATAGTTATGGGCTCAATAATGAACGCCAAATACAAAGGAACCTGTAGCTATTGTGATGCTGAATGGAAGGTTGGAGATAAGATATATTATCAGAAAACACCAAAAGCAATATGCATTGAAGAAAGATGTTTTAGTGAGCAGGGTGGTAAGGTATCTGAATGGAAACCACAAGAGAAAAAAACTGGTAGTTTCAACACTCAGCCAGACACAAATTTGAAAATGGATATACCAGATGTACCAGTATCAGATGGTGTTAAACAATGTGCCGAGATGGTTTTACAATGTCTTGTTACAGCACATCATATGACAAAGTCATTGTACCCTAAACTAGATGAGGAGACACACACCTTTGGACAAATCCGTTCCAAGATTACAGACCAATTATTATCTGTATGTCACTTAACTAAAGAGTAGGTTTATATTAGGTATCTATTTCTATATTGTAATGAACGTTAGTGAAGTCGTTGACATCGAAGGTTCTTTCCAAAACAGCGTTGCTGTTAAGGCAGGGGATAAATTCACAGTTCAAGGGTTTAGCGTAAGACACGTTGAATCACTTGGTTCAGATATAGTAGAGATCAAAACTACTGATGGGATTAAACACTCATTCGGTAAAACAGTTATTGGTCAAGCAAAATCTGAATACTGGAATGATGTCGTAGAAAAATGTGTATCGAAAGATGCATCAGATGGACTTGATGTATATGTTGTTGAGAAGGAAGCAGAAGGCACAGGCAGAATAATGCTCGCACTTTCTATGTTTCCACCAAAACAATAAATACTTCAATCTTCTTTTTTTTATTTATATGTCAAAAGATAGTGATAGTGTAGATGATATTTTCGAAAGACTTATATTAATAAGGAAAAAAATACGTAAGCATGGTAAGACAAAAATGTCCAAGGTGTGATTGGGAGATGGGTGAACTTAGTGCTTGTCATTTGAGGTGTCCTAACTGTGGTGCAGAGATGGACTGTTCTGATAAGGGGAGCACTTGGTAATGAAATGTCCTAGATGTAAATCTAAATATGATGGGTATTGGCAAGAATGTGATAAATGTATAAGAGAGGTATACCCTGAAAAATGAAATGGCAGAAACAACCTGATGGAAAATGGAAACTATATTCAAAGAATAAAAAAGATTATAATTACTATGCAACATATGCATATAGAGATAAGATTAAAAAGAAACTTAGTAATATTTGGGTTGATTGTACAATACCTAATTGTAAAGATTGTGGTGGTAGATATAATCTAGCAGCCCCGTGCCCTTGGCATTTATCTGATTCATATGAACATAATAAAAAACGTATTGAGTTTTTCAAAAAGTTAAAAGCAAAGAAATCAACAAAGAAAACAACAGACGATAATGAAGAATACAAAGGTTTATATGAGTAGAGTTTTCTCAGACTGGTAATGACGAGACTGAAAGGAATCACTGGACGAAGCAAGTCATCGAAGACTATTGTCATGGCATCAGACATACACGATATGTCTAAGTTAGCAGTATGTTCTAAAGAACCATACAACTCTGAACTAGATCAAGTCTGTAAACTCACTGGTTTACAAAAAGGTTTGAACGAAGCATGGGTAACTGGTGCAGAAGAGATTGCTGATGATCATGGTAAAGTGGACTTGGTAGTTTACAATGGTGAACCAATTGATGGTGCTAATAAAAAGCAACTAGGAAACCAATCGTGGACTACTAATCTAGAAGACGGTATGTTGGACTTTATGAAATTAGATAAGTCTTTTAAACGAAAAGACTGTCTGTTTACTAGAGGCTCTGGATATCACACCCAAGTAGACGGTACTAATGTTGAAGAGATATTAGGAAATAGAATGGGTGCACTAAAGTATAGAGCATGGGGTGGCGAAGGTTACTCTGATGCTTTTGCTAATGTGAGTATCTATGGAAAAGTGTTCAACTTCTCACATCACATAGGCTACTCAAAGTCTATGGCATATAGGTCAACTGCTCTAGCAAGAGAGATGGCTAACCTACATTTTGAAGATGATAAATTAGGTCATATTGATGTAGCTGTAAGAAGTCATGTGCATTATTTCTGGCATAATGAAAGTGTCAACAGACATGGAATAATTACTCCAGCTTGGAAGTTCCCTGACTACCATCTATTTAGAGGTGGTGTTGCAGGCACAACTCCAGACATTGGATTTGTAACCTGTACTGTGGAACCAAACGGTGAGTTGATCTTCAAGAAGTACATCAAACAAATCAAAGTCAAACCAAAGGTGTTGTATGTATGAGTAAAAAGAATACCATATTGATAACACTCAAACAATCTGACTATGAATTGTGTAAGACTTTTAGAGAAAGAGTTTATGATGCACTACCAAAAGGTGAACCGACAATACCATCTGTGGTTGGAAAGGCTATGGGGGTAAATAGAAGGGTTGCTTTAAATGCTCTAAATCAATTAGAGAAGGAAGGCAAACTTGTCTCAGAGAAGGGCTCTGTAAAATTTGAAGATGCTACTTGTAGATGTAGAATATTCAAAAAGATATAACCCAACACTACTTTTTATATAACTGATTTATATTCAGGTTAATTTATATAGACCAAACTATTAGAAGTCTCTATGTTCGTTAACATTTGCTGGAAAAGAGATGGAGAAGTAAAGAAATCATGTGTTCATATAGACAAACTATATCCTATGGTAAAAGAGATAGAGTCTCAAGGCGTAAAGACTTGGTTTGAAATACAAAAAAATTAATAACTTAATAACTTATATTATATAACTTATTAACATTATTATTCTTATTATCACTTATAGAATAATACGAGTTAGGTTTATATTGGGTAAATAATTAATAACCCTATGGCAAAAATTAGATCGATATCAATATCAAAAACAAGTGAGCCTATACTAGAAAGGCTAGATGAACTTAGACCAAACAACATATCATTTAGTGAGATGATTGCAATCGCTTCTAATGAATACATAAAGAACCACGACCCAAACAATATGAAGATTGATGAATTTGAATCAGACAAAAGAGTTGTACCAAGTTTCTATGCAGATATAATTACATGGCAAGAACTAATCAGAGGTTCTGACATAGGCAGACTTAGAGAAATTCAAGAACGATTGGTTCAACTAGAGAACCTAGTTAGACAGAGAGAGGAGGTACTATTAAGATGACAGAAGCAACACCTTCCTATTACAAAGATGAACTTTATACTATTTTATCACACCCAAGATATACTGATGTGATTGATGCACTAAGACCTAACAGCACATATACAATAGATGTGAGTGATGTTAAACTATTAGATATTTATTTGGAAACAGGTAAGGCATTTTTAGATTATTTATTTGATGCAGTATTACATATCATTTCTGATAAGAAAGGAAGTAATGTTCAACATACATTTAGGAACCTAAAGATAGAACTAACAGGTACATCTAAAGTCACAATGCATGAGGTTTCTTCTAGAGAATATGAGGGTAAGACTGTTACATTTGATGCTACTATTATTGCTGCTGATACACCAAAGACATATGTTAAGAGAGGTACAGCAGTCTGTAAAATATGTGGTTCAGAAGATGATGTGGTAGCCAATTTAGATAGAGAGATAAATATACCAAGATGTTTGACACCATCTTGTAAACTAGCAAAGATGAAATTAGATTCAAGTCGTATAGTAACAGACGATATTCAAACACTACTCATGCAAGAGCCTATGGAAACATCTAGAAACCATAGCCCTGCTATATTCACAGGTAAGATTATTGGTACCAATGTAGGAACTGTATTCATAGGACAACCAAAAAGAATTACAGGTATATTTAGAAGTATAGTAGATGAGAAAACAAACGAGAATGAAGTTATAATAGATGTCGCAAGTGTTGAAGACTTGGAAGCTGTTGAGTTAATTAAACCAGATGAAGATACATTATCCAAACTTAAGAATAGAGCAGAGAAAGAACCAGAAGAATACAAGTCAGAAATTATAAACTCATTTGCTCCACATATATTTGGGTATGAGAATATCAAAGAATCAATATTACTTACATTGTTAGGTGGTTCTAATAACTCTGAGAAAAGAGGAGACATACATATGCTAATGGTAGGAGATCCTTCTATGGCAAAGTCTGAAATATTAAAGTCAGCTAAAAAGATTACACAGAAATCAATATACACATCAGGTAAAGGAGCCACAGCAGCCGGACTTACAATAGGTATGGTTAAACTACCTAATGGAACACAAGTCGCACAAGCAGGTGTGCTACCATTATGTAGTGGTGGCTTTGCGTTTATCGATGAGTTTGATAAGATGGGTAGAGAAGATAGATCATCTATGCATGAAGCAATGGAACAACAAACAGTGTCCATCGCCAAAGCAGGTACAAAGATGACACTCCCTGCTGAAGCAACAATACTTGCAGCAGCAAACCCAAAGTTTGGTAAGTATGATTCACAACAAACACTTGGTGATAACTTGGAAGTACCATCTCCATTAATATCTAGATTTGATATCATCTGGTTATTCTTAGATGAGATACATAGAGATAAAGATAGAGCAAAGGCTAAACATATTATAGCCTCGTTTAAGAAAACAGGTAAGTCAGAATACAACACATACTTATCTGACACAGAATTAATGTCAGTGTTAAATTATTGTAGAGAGTTAGAACCTGTACTAAATGATGAGACAGTAGATAGAATGTTAAAACTATATGAGAAACTTAGAGACTTAGGTCGTGATGAAGAACAACAGAAACTACCTGTCGGTGTCAGACAACTAGAAGCAATAGTAAGAATGTCAACAGCACACGCAAAACTAATGTTAAGAAGTATAGTATTACCGGAAGATGTTGATGCAATACAGAAAATACTAAGTGAATCATTAAGTTCATTTGGACTTGACTTAGATAAAGGTGGGTTTAATCAAACATTCTTAGACGGTATAAAGACTAAAGATACTAAAGAAAGAATAGCATTAAGTGTATGGTATAAGATTGCTGATGAGAAAGGAAATGTGAAGTCTGAAAAGTTTCTAACAGAACTAAGTCAGGCTCCAAAGTTTGATGAGATGAGTGCTTCAAGATACTTTGGTGCATGGGAACAACAGAATAAAATAAAGATGAACCCTGATGGAACATGGAGAAGAACTTAATGGA
>Ga0098056_1001095_pt1 | contig 11016 bp, 23 predicted proteins | sample 17BtaG_FD_92583 | JGI IMG/M metagenome (GOLD analysis project Ga0098056, IMG submission 92583) | Marine viral communities from the Subarctic Pacific Ocean - 17B_ETSP_OMZ_AT15314_CsCl metaG | ecosystem: Environmental > Aquatic > Marine > Oceanic | place: Subarctic Pacific Ocean | collected...
ATTCACGACCCTATAATTAGAGTATCTTATTGAGAGGAGAAATTATGAATAAAGGCAATTGTTACGAGGCTAACTTTAAGGAGCTATGTCTTGTTAACGCTAAGCAGTATGGTGTCGAGTGGGTACTCGTTCACGCTATGCGTGAGATTCTAGAAGGTTCTGAATGGTGGGGTGGTCATGCTTTCCTACTTAACAGAAAGACTAACGAAGTCCATGACTTCAGCAATGGTAAGCACGAGATATGGGATAAGGAAGAAATCTATAAGAAGTGGAATGTTAAAGTTCACGGACTAGAGACTTACTTCGAATACTCAAAGCCAGAAGCATGGTCTAAGTCTTTAGAGACAGAGACTTATGGAGCATGGGAGTTAAAGTTCGAGAATTGGACTGACAAAGACTGGCATGTCTACATGCAAGAATGGTGGATTCCTAACATGGAGCCACGCCGACACGCTTTAGAGTTGGAAAGCAAAAAATAACAAAAAGGTTGAAGAGAGTGTTTGTTTCCCCTTACACTCTCTTTTTCCAAATACTACCGGGAGGCCTTCCCGGGGTACTCCTCCGGAGGTGAAATTGGTGTTTTGATATTCCTAAAAAAAACAATCTAAATCCTTGCATATAAAAATTACCAAGCTTATAATATTAATATAAAGAAATTAAAGAGGAGAAATAATGACTAACAAGAAAAGAGACACAAGAGTAAAAGCTGTTAGAGATGAGCGTTACAGAATGAGCGACATCAAAACATCTGTAAGGTCTGAATTACAAGGAAGTGAATTTATTGGCTTACTTGGTGGAAATAGTTGCGATGATAATTTACACCTCAACTGTGGTCACAAAGATATCACAAGCAGATTTATAGATGTGAAGCCTGTTCGCCCTACCTTGACCTATAACGAAAAAGAGACTGCTAACAGATTCGCTAATAAAGAATTAGGTAGATTGATTCTAAGACTTAGAGATTGGTCTGTACTAAATTCTAAAGCAAGAAAAGGCTATACAATGCTACACCCCCTTTATTTACAGATTGCAACAATTACACCAATCTTTAATGCAAGTGCATACGGTATGGAAGTACCCGTACATAAATACAGACACAAGAGATAGATGACGGATATTCGGGCAGGTTTTTCTTTATTTCTCCCTGCCCTGTATCCAAGTTAGACCGGAGGCCTCCGGTAAGGCTCCCTCCGGGAGGTCATGGTTGATTTTTACCTATCAAATTAAAATATTTCCCAGTATTTTTACATATTAAATTTTAGATTGATATACTTAGATTATGGGAGGTGAAAATGTCAAATTTAAAATCATGTGAATTTTGTTCTGATACTGATGACCAAAGTGAAATCATTAAATATGATGGTTTATATGGTCATAGTTATTGTATTGAAGATGGTATTTCTGATTCTATATCTCAAGACTATGAAGATAGGTTAAATGGTTTCCATGAAGAAACTCCTTCTGATGATGGTTGGTCTCGTGAAGAAAAAGCGTACTATCAATACGGCCATAGTGAAACTCATACTATGGATGCTGATGGGAATGTTGTAAAAAGAAAAGAGGTATAGGTAGCTAGTGACTCTTGGTGAAATCCAAGTCTCACGGCCCCCGGCCGGACATCCCTCCGGGAGGTGAAAATTGTATTTATATCCTCCAAAATAATTTAATCTAAAGTTTGCATATGGTTAAAAATCATCTAAACTTTTACTTATGAAAACAAAAACAAAAAGCACTAAGATTACAGAACTAATAGACAAATTGCATTCAGAAGTTGATAGATTTTATAATTCTGATGAATGGGCGAACTACTTAAAATTTATGAGTAAGTTCATAAATAGAAGCCACTTTAATCAATTCCTCATAGAAATATACGGGGGAATAGATACAAACATGGTTATGGGTTATCAACAGTTTATAGAAAAATTAAATCGTATACCTGTTGCCTGTACTGTTTGCAGGTCAATAGCGAGTAAGAACTGTACCTGTGAGGATAGAACCCCACCTGTACGCATTCCACAGTTAGCCCCTATGACTTACAAGAAAAAGACAGAAGATGAGACAGGAGAGGAAAAAGAGGAGAAAAAATTATTCTTCCGTGAAGTGTTTGTATTTAAGTTTGAAGATACGGAACAACTAGAGGGGAAACCTGTCATTCCTGTTGTGACTTCTGTCACTAAAAAAGTAGATATAGAAGTTAAAGACTTTGAAACCATAGAAGCAAAATTAATTAAGATTGTAGAAGATAACGGATTTCAATTTGTATATGAAAACATAGACGAAGAAAATTTGAACGGTTGGTGTGATTACACTAAAAAAGAATTAGTCATTGACAAAAAAATGCCTAATGCTCAAAAAATTAAAACAACTATACATGAAATCGGTCATATGTTCAGCCATGAAAATGTTAAACTTGCTAGAGCAATTAAAGAGACAGAAGCCGAATCTATTGCCTATGTTGTATCTCATCACTTAGGAATTGACACTTCAAGTTATTCAATTGGTTATGTTACAGGGTGGAGCGATAACGAAGAATTTATTCTTTTGGAGAGTGTAGGAAGAGTTAGCAAAACCTCTAAGAAAATATTAGAGTTGTTGGAAATATAAAATCTCGGAGCTGGTAGGTTTAGTGCCTTTTACCTACCCACGCTCCAAATTTCACCCCCGTGGGCGGGGCTCCGCAAGGTACTCCTCCGGAGGTGGCGCGTGGATAAAAAAAATCCTAGAGAATTTCAATCGGTGTTTAGTTGCAACTGGAGCTTTCACCCCTAACTCTGACCAGGTAGTTTCGATAAGCTACACTATGGAGGTGCGAACACTTCATTCAGTTGTAGTCCTAACTAGTATTCTTACAAGTTTCAGAAGCCGGTACCCAGGAAGTTTCTTTTGCGATACTCTGGAGTCTTTACGAGCCACCTTTCAAAATCCTCTAGGATTTTTTCAAGTTCTATTCTGTTTTCAAAAAGCCAATATAAATAGTATTGCACCTTTGTGTTCCTAAGTCGAGTTCTTATTTCTACTTTCTTAATTTTCAGTTGCATAACTTTAGATATAGTATATAATGTCAGCAAAATCCAACTGTCACCGGAGGCCTCCGGCTTAGGCTCCCTCCGGGAGGTGGGGGTGTGATATATAAATTCAAAACATTATTTGACAATCTAAAACTTAGGAACTATATTTAATAATATGAATAGAAAACAAAGAAGAAGACAAAAAAGTAAGAAAAAAGGTACATACATGGGACTAGCTAGTAATAGACAGGACTCATTAGGAAGGATTAAAAAATGGGAAGGTTAAGCGTTATAGCTATAAGTAAAGATAGCAAAGATAAGTTGGAAGGATTAAAAATGCACCTAACTGGTAATTTTTACCCACCACATACACCACAGTTCGCACCTTTATGCGCTAAGGCAATTGAGGTATACGAAGAGAATCTAATCGAGATAGAAATATACGGTGACTTCTCTTCTTTAGAACAGGAGTATAAAATACCGGGGATTGTTACATATAAGGATAGAGACTACATGACTCTATCAGAAGTAATAACTGCATTTAGATTAGAACCTTGGTTAACTATGTTAGAGGAGGAGTAATGCCAATACATGTAATGTTCTATGTGTTCTTAGCTGGACTTGGGCTATGTACACTAATAGGTGGCTTAGCTTGGTTATCAATTAAATTTGATGATTATAGATTAAATAGATAGTATAGGATAAGGGTAAAGTTTTTCATAGTTTCTTTACCCGTTATCCAACAACGACCCGGGGGCACCCTCCGGGCGGACTCCTTCCAGGAGGTCAAGGTTTGATTCTCCTTCCTCATAAAATATTAATACGAAATTTGACAACTTAAAATACGGATAGTAATCTGTATAACATAAACTAAGAAAGGTAATAATGAAAGAAGAAAAAGGTAAATTAGGTTTAGGAAAGATATACGAAAAGTATCTTATCTTAAAAAGAAATTCTCACACTTTACAAATTGCTTGTGTCTTTGACGAGACAACACAGAGTCAAGAATTTTTTATTGTGTCACAAGAAGAGACAGACGAAGATGTGAATATGATACCTATTGCTAAATTATATTTAGACAGAGATACAGAAAAAACTATTACGCCAATGTTTGAAGAATCGGCATTAGCGCAGGTTGTTTTTAACGAGTATGAAGAAAACGATGAAAGATTTACTATTGAAGATATCGATACAAAACCTTTAGCGTTTGATGAGACTTATAGCAATATGGCTGAAATGTTTAAGATTGGCTTAAATGCCATACCGAAAATAAAAGATACTTTGGAGGGTAAAGATGAGTGACCCATTAGCCGATAAATTCCGGGACCCTAAATTGATAAATGAAAAAGCTATTGAAGATAATTTAGATTTGATAATGGAAATTTTCAAAGGAACAATTTACGAAATCAAAGAATAGAACGATTGCCCCTGTTAGCCCATGCCCTTGTTGTTTACAGGGGCTTTCGTTTATCCAAACTCGACCCCGGGGGTACCTCCGGTGGTCTCCCTCCGGGAGGTCGTAGGTTGATTTATATTTCCAAAGATATTTTTAATCTAAATTTGACAAACTAAAAATTAGTAACTAATCTAAAAGAGTAAAAATTAAAGAAAGGTAACAAATGAAAAAACTAACCCCAGAAGAGCAAGTTTTGGCTCTGGAAACTTACTGGAACCTTAACCCTAATTTAGTTTGTGATGGCTGTCAAAAACCTTTGGGGATTGACAGCTCTTGCTTCGACCAAATGATGGAAAGTTCAAGAATTGACATGAAAGATGTTGGCTATGTAAAGCATGTAGTACTCAGATGTGAGAACGCTTTCGGCGACCACGGAATGGAGTGCGATGATAATTGTAACTATGACGAGGGAGATATCTATCACGGCGGAATAATCTGTCATAACTTTAACACTTGGGTCGACTTGTGGGATTATAGATTTGCAGACAAGAAAAAAGAAACGAGAGTTAGCTACGGAGCTAAGTTAACAAAGGAGAGTGCCTAATGAAGATACACGACATGGAAACAGGTAATACTGTAGAAACAACGCCGGAGGACTTTATGAAACATATACAATCAAATATTGATGATTATAAAGCGCTCATGGAAAAGATTGCTTCTTACGATGAGGAGGAGTAATGAGCATACTATTTTACATTGGAGAGTTAATGGAAGATTATGATAAAGCAGTTTTAGCAGAGATAGAAGATAAGAAAGCTGAGGAGGAATAGTGATACGAGCTTTTATATATTTAATCGGTAAGGTACTGGGGCTATAAGCCCCTTTTCCTTATCCAAGTTTGACCTCCGGAGGCACCTCCCGGCGGGCTCTCTCCGAGAGGTCGCAGATGTATTTCCATTCTACAAAAAATTTAATCCTAAATTTGACAAACTAAGAAACAGGAACTAAATTTAATAGTAAGTAATTAACTAGAAAGAGAGTAATAAGATGAGTCACTTTGCAGTATTGGTAGTTTTACCAAAAGACTATTTAGAAAAGAATGAAGAAGCGAATAATCGTACAGGAGATGAGGCATGGCATAATGCTTATAACAACCAATGGTATCATTCGCAGTTAGAAGATACATTAGCACCTTATAACGAAAATCCCGAAGATGAGGATAGTAGTTACTTTGAGAGATGTGAGGATTTAAACGAACAAGCCTCAAAAATCTACGCTAGTTATATGAACAAGCAATGGACACAGTTGGCTGAAGAAATTAATTCTATTAAAGCTCAACATGAGAAGTGGGATAGAATGGCTAGTATTACTGACAAACACGCTAAAGGTGGGTTTAGAAGTTATACAGAAAGCGAAATAGCTACAAGACTAGAACCGTTTGAAAAAATGTATGGGATTATGTCAACAGAAAAGTTTGACTTATCTGATGATGACCATAGGGAATTATTTGTAAGTTTGTTTTGTCACAGTCAAGAGATTGTTTGGAACTTAGAAGATAATGTTTATGAAATCTATGATGTTTACTATCAGAACTTAAATGCCAAATGGGATTGGTGGGTAGTCGGTGGGCGTTGGAGAAATATGGGCGACAATGGATTCTTCCAAGATATATCTGTATTTAGCCAAGAAGAAACAATACCTTTGTGGAAAGAAGAACTTGGTTTTAAACTTAAAAAAATAGAAATGGAACTAGGTATAGAGAACAGAGATGAATATACAGAGGATGAATACGATAAGCTAATAGAAGATTATATAGCAAGTGATAATCCTATTGTAAGATTGTATGACCGAGAAACTCAAGAGCCAAAGGAATACTATGACAAGAAAGTATTGCTATCTATGGTAACTCGTAAGAAAGAAAGTACTTGGGCAATGTTATTTCCCGAAGAAGGTTGGATTGAAGCTGGAGAAATGGGTTGGTTTGGAATGTCATCACTTGATACTATGGAATTAGACAAAAGAGAACAAATCATAGCAGACCAAAACAAGTTAACTGATAACCTTATAGAGAAGTATAAGGACACTCATATCGGTTTAATCGTGGACTGTCATATCTAAGAAGTATTAACAAAGGGTAGGGTTTTCATAGTTTTCCCTGCCCTTTCTTCTTTCCAAGTTTCACCCCCGGAGGGGGCCTCCCGGTGGCTCCGCCGGAGGTCAGAGTTGCATTATCCTTACAATTTAAATCCAATCCGAATTTTCATCCTATTTCTAAATTATTCCTAATTTGTGTTGCAAACTTTTAGATAATGTTTTAAGATGGGGTATGCAAAAAAAAGGAGCAGATGTGGAAACATGCGAGGCAGTAAATTCAAGATGGTCAATGAAACAAGAAATTATTGATGACCTTGAAAACTACGATGAGGTAAACGAGGACAACATCAGAGAAATCTGTGACAGTTTAGTCCCAGTTTATAACAGTATCCTTATTGACTTTTGCGCCCATTACCAAGGCGAGGAGTTCTGGGAACTATGGTTAAGCGATTCTATCGGGGGAGAAACTCCAATAGATATGTTAAGAGGAAACTTATTTAGTTTATATTTAGAGATAGGACAGGAAGTTCTATCAGAGAGAGAGGAAGAATAATGTATACGAAGACAATTGGCTACTGTGGAGTTGATTCGGGGCAACTGTTTATTACTGACCCGTGTTATATCAAACACCAAGACCAAGGTAACGGACAATGGAATATGGAGTGGACAGACGGAGATGACGGTAAGAGAACTTATACGACTCTACCCGACCCTACTCTTGATGGAGAAACAAAGAACTTCTATTCTAAAGTCTGTGAAGCTAACGGTAACCACAATGAGGCAGGGGTAGAAGTAGAGCTAGGCGTTGCGTTTGGTACTACTCACGGGGACGGGAATTATGCCGTTCAAGGTATCTTTGACGATGATGATGTTATGGTCGGAATCTTTATGGACTTAGACGGTAGAGTCAAAGGCGAGTTTGAGTATGAGAGAGAAGATATGTGGTCATAATGTGTAGAGATACAGGATATTATGAGCCACGAAACGATGTAGCCGTGAAAGTAGTTGAGGAAATGATTGAGAGAAAAAATTACTCTCTTATGGTCTATTACTTAACTATGGCTTACCAAGAAGACCAACACACCTACATGAATGATTTGTACTGGATTTTGCAGAACAAGTTTGAGGATGTTGACCTTGAAGCCGTTGAGAGTCATGTTGAGGAGCTTCTTCTTATTGATGACTCTGACCGGGCGCTCTTTGAAAAGGAGGATGAGTAATGGATAAGATAACTTATTTAGAAGAAGTCAATCGTATATTGTGGAGTTATATCCCCGAAAGTGACAGAGAACTCAATGAAAAAATATTCAGTGAGATTAATGAACTAGAGGAGGATGAATGATTAGGGCTTTTATCATGCTTATTTGGGAGCTATTGACCAATAAAAAATAGCATTAATTTTCCCCTCTTTATGAAAATAGAGAGGGGATTCTTTTTATCCAAATGTCACCTCCCGGAGGGAGCCCCCGGGGGGAGGTTCTAGGAGGGGGGACACACGCACATATCCAACGCTATTTTCAATCCCAATTTCTATTCAATGCCTTTTTCAATCCTAATTTCCATAGAAGCCTAAATCCAATGCCGTTTTCATTCCGAGTTTTTAGACCATCCCTTTTTTTTCAATTTTAGTTTGTGTATAGATGTGACTTTGATATAATTGTTTATGTTAAATAAGAGAGGAACAAATGAATAACATTGATGTGTTAAATACACCAATTAAAGCTACTCCTCCGGCAAAGCTAGTAACAGATAAGAAAGAATCTAAGTATGATATCTTCTTTTCTACGGCACTAGATAGCCCAAATGAGTGGTTTTTAATAGCGAGTGCGCCTATATCAGCGCGAGATACTGTCTATTCTACTGCAAGTGCAATAAGAAGTGGACGATTAGGTAATATGCCTAGACTTAACCACGGAGAATTTGAGATTATTGTACGAAGAGTAGATGAAAATGGCTTATCGTTCTCCAATATGTACCTGCGTTATAAGGCTTAAGTTATGATAAGAGCGTTTATAATGTTAATAATGGATATATTAACCGGTAAGAAGTTATAAGAGTTTCAGCCCCGTAGCCTCCTTTCGCCCTATGACCCGACTAAACATCCGGTCACAGAGTAATCCGGCTTACTTTGTGTTTGTCGGTGAGGGAGTTTTTCTACGGGGCTACTTTTATGCCCAAAAATTCGCATTAGTTTTCTCCAAGTTATGTGAATGGGGGTCGGGATTGAAATCCCTCGTCAGAAATGTATTCCGGCTAGGGCTTATGTGAATTGATTACAGTACTTCGTTTCTTTCGGATGGCTCTTCTTTCTCTCTCGCTTAAACCACCCCATATACCAAATTTTTCTCTATTGTTTACTGCGTATTCTAAACATTCTTCTTGTACTGGACATTTTCTACAAACCGATTTAGCTAGTCTTGTTGAAGCACCTCTATCGGGAAAAAATAAATCTGCGTCTAAGCCTCGACAACTTCCGTTTAGTTTCCATTGATTGTTTGCTAAATCGTATATGTCGAGCATTTACCACTTCCATTTCTTTGCCTCCCTTACTTCAAGTTCAGCTTTATATATGTCAGTAGAAGTGTACTTTGTATTTGAATCAATTGCAATTTCTCTCAACAAATGATTTAACCAATCTAATTTTTGGTCAATGTAATTTTGCCTATCAGCAAGTATATCTGCAATGACATATCGAACGCCTCGCCAACCGGCTAATCTAAAGTAGTAGATTGAAGATGAGATAAGACCTCTTATGCGTCTGTTATCCCACCCATGATGAAACCAAGACTTGTTATGCTCACTAGCGTCTAATTTACCATAATTCCTAGGATGACTTGTAGAGCCTTGTGAATCTATCCATGTTGAAGACCTTTTACCAATAAATAACAATAACTTATGAGAACAATCGTGACAAAAACTACATTCTCTAGGTTCGTCATCAAAAGCAGTATCTACAAAATCAGAATAACTACCATGAGCTTGTATTGTAAAACCCTCTATTTGTTGATAAGCAACACCCTTAGCTCCACAACGAATACAATCTGATTTGACACTAAACCCAACATCATTAATCATGAGTTGTTTGAGTGCGTGTACTTTATTATATTTTTCTATCGAATCTGACATCTTTAATAACCTCTACTTCTCCAAATACTTCTCTAACTACATCTAAAAATGATGACTCCCTAAAAGGCAACAACATATCAATGTATTTTTTAAATTCATTTATTTGGTCGACAGTCCAATCATTACCCCAAGTATGAGCTTTACATCTTTTGTAAATTATTTCCCAATACTTAATTGATTGTTCTTTGTCGTATCCACATCTCCTAAATATTATCCATTTGCATTCGTTCATTGTTGGCTTCCCTCTATTGCTAGAGGGAGACCAAATCGACTAGGAGATGATAGAACCACCGTGTTTGTAGAATCATTTGACCCTACGAGGTTATCTATTATCATTATTAATCCTAATCCCCTCACATTATATGTGAAATAAAAAAGTTAACTTTTAAATCCCAATGCTTCCTGTATCCAATCAACAAACTCGTCACTATCACGAGAGCCAAGCATTTCTGCAATCCTGCTCTCCCAATCGTAAAAGTCTTCCGGCTCAACCTTAAATCTGTATCTACCGATAGTTACATTTACACTTGTTTCGTCATCATCTGCTTCGGGTACAACCTCAACATCAAAGATACCACTATCATCAATTTGAGTTACCATTGTTTCCAAGTCGTCAAAGTCATAACCAACTCCGTCTAATGAAAATCCACCCTCTACTAATTCTTGTAGAGTATCTACTAATTCTCCTGTATTCCAACCACCTAATTCAGTTAGTCGGTTATCAGCAATCAAGTAGGCTTGGGCTTCCATATCATCCTCAAAGGATATACCTTTAAGAACAGGAACTAGCCATTCTCCGTCTTTCTCTTTTATTCTGTTAGGAATCTTTTCTCCACCTTGTTTCATTTGTTGAAGAGTCTGTAATCTACCATGACCTGCAAGTAATTTACCTGTATTTTCATTCATCATGATAGGTTGAGTAAAACCAAACCTTTTAATTGATTGATATATTTGACCTATATCATGGTCTTTAGGGTTTATGTCTGCACCAACTATTTGTGATAGGGGCAAATACTCAACTTGTATATCCATTATTCTTCTTCTCCAATTTGTTGTAATTTATCTTTTATATCTTTTAGTTCTTCTAAAACTTTGTCTAGTGCCTTTAAAATCATTGAGTCTTTTACATCACGACTAATTTCTTGTCTGTACTGCTTATCCCAATTGGTATACCAAAAATAATCTTTATGAGACATACATTCCTCCATTTTTCTGTATTTCATATAATGACAAAGCCGTTCCCACATTAGCCATTTGTTGACCAAGTTCTGTCACATCTTTGTTTTGTTCTAAATACACAATGTACTTTACTTGTAGTCTTTTATACTCCATTTTTAACAAAGTCATATCTTCATTGGGCAAGTTATTATTTCTATAAAATGAATCTACGAC
>Ga0098056_1001104_pt1 | contig 10946 bp, 4 predicted proteins | sample 17BtaG_FD_92583 | JGI IMG/M metagenome (GOLD analysis project Ga0098056, IMG submission 92583) | Marine viral communities from the Subarctic Pacific Ocean - 17B_ETSP_OMZ_AT15314_CsCl metaG | ecosystem: Environmental > Aquatic > Marine > Oceanic | place: Subarctic Pacific Ocean | collected 2015-01-18
GATTACATAAACTATACTCGACAAGAAAGACAAATAATGTTTAAACATCTAAAAATGCAAGAAAGATCTTTAGCAGTAAGTGAAGGTAAGAAAAGAGGAGAGTACGCAAAAACAACAAGCTTCTTTAAACTACAACAAGCAAGAATGGTTTTAATACAGAAAAAAGCAAGTGTTATGATGGTCGCTGCTACTAGAATGGCTTCCGGCCTTATGACTAAACTGTTAAGTTTTGCAGGTGTTCTTGGAGTACTAGCTATGATAGGTGCCGTTGTTATGGGGCTAATAAATCACTTCAGAAAAGTAGATGAAGAACAAGAAAAACTAACAGATAATATAGAAGAGCAAATAAAACTCCAAAAAGTTTTAAACACAGAACTAGAAAGAATGAACGAAGTTAGAAGTAAAGGTCTTGTAAAAGGTGGACTAGATACTACTCTCCAGTTTGGTAATATGGTACAGTCTGCTGATATGTCTAATTCTCTTCAAAAAATGAAAGATTTTAAATTTAAGCAAGAAAGAATCTTAAATAAAGATGGCGGAAATGTTAATTTATTTAAGTCTGGTAGTAATACTAATGCAGATGAAATTGCAGACAAAATGCGACATATATCAAACGTACAGGCAATGATAGATCAAAAATCTACACGTTTAGCAGGCGCTGAAGAAGGCTCTAGTCAAGCAAGAAATTTAACAGCAAGAATAGCCGAGCATCAAAAGTTAATTGATACAAGAAAAGAAGAAATTGCATTACTAGAAGAAAATAGTTTTGCGGATGAAAAACTACAGGAAACTTATGAAAATAATTTAAAGACTATAAAGGAACTCGAAAAAGGAGCAGTAGGCCCCTTAAAGAAGACGTATGCAGATTACTATAAAGTTCTTAAAGATAATGGTAATTTAAGCCAAGAGCAAATTGACGATTTACGAAATCAGGAAAGTGCTTTTAATAATCTAACTGAAAGAGTAAAAAGATATGGAGAAGTTAGCAAAAGTTTTCAACAATCTTTAACAAGTATGAGTGGAAAAGGTATGCCTTTACAGAATCAAAGAAAAGCTTTAAATGATATGATAATAACACAGGAAGCTCTAATTAGTCGAACAAAAATGGGAGGCGAAGTAAAAAATGACCCTAATACTCTTAATAAAGACGAAGCAGACATTGCTAGGATTAAGAATGAAGCAGACGCTGCCCATTTAGTAGCACTGCAAGATTTCAAAACAGAACTTGATGGAATTGTATCAAAGGAAAAAGAAATATTAACAACTCAACAAACGAACGCAAGAACTTTCTTAGACCATGCAAATGCAAGAACAATAGCAGAGAAAAAAGCAAAGATAGAAGTTACAGGCATGCTAAAAGTAAATGAAAAATTAACACGAGCAAAACAAGATCAAGCAAATGCTGAAGCCGTAGTAACTGCTTTAAAAATGAAGGGCAATAAAACAAGAGCTTCTTTTGAAAAGGAATTTGGAGAGAATGCTCAGTTTGAAATTGATAAATATATTGAAGGTGGAGGCATACTAGAAGAGCAAGTACAAGATGCTGAATATGCAGTAGAGCTTGCGGAAGATAAAGTAGCAACAGTCACAAAAGAGGTAGAAGTTCAAAAAATACTAAATGCAGAGCAACAAAAACAATTAGATATAGCAGCCTTAAACTTACAACTGAAAAAAGATACTCTTAATGAAAACTCAAAAGCATTAGCAGCACAGATAGGAAATGTTGGATTTAACACTATGTATGGTGGAACAGGATTCGGGGCTCAAGCAAAGAAAGAGCAAGATGTAGAACAGAAAAAATTCCAAATAGAAGAGAAAAGACTTGCTCTCGTAAATCAAAGAGCAGTACTAGCAAAACAAAAATACGCGGCAGATAGCGATGAACAACTTGCAGAAGAAGCTTCAATTAACAATAATCAGAAGAAACTAGATTTACTTAAGGAACAAACCAGAGCAGCAGAATTTGCAGCAACTCATTTAGGTCAATTACAAATGAGCTTTGCAAAAGGTATAGAAGATATGTTTGTAGCAATTGCACAAGGATCTATGTCAGCAAAAGAAGCATTTAAAGAGATGGCATTAATGATGCTAAAACAGATGGCTCAAATAGCTGCACAGCAACTAGCCCTAAAAGCTTTAGGATTTATGGGATTTCCAACTCCTTTGGCGAATGGTGGAATCATACCTATGGCAACTGGTGGAGTCATTCCTAAATATTCACAAGGTGGAATTGCAACAGAACCTACTTATTTAGTAGGTGAAGGAAAACACAATGAAGCAGTTGTACCACTTCCAAACGGAAGAAGCATACCTGTTGATATGAAAGGTGGAAGCGGAACAAATAATGTATCAATCAACGTAAATGTAGATGGAAGTTCTTCAAATGTTGCAGACGGCGAAAAAGGAAAACAACTAGGAAAAATGATGGAAGTAGCAGTAATGGAAGTAATACAAAGAGAAAAAAGACCTGGAGGAGTATTAGGTAGATAATGGCAACAGCAATATTTCAAAATGATGGAAGTAATATAACAGGTTTTTCTGGCGGAGTATCTGTAGACAAAGGATTTCAAAGGACAAGTACTCCCAAAGTACATGTTATGACTTTTGGGGATGGGTATGAGCAAAGAATTGCAGATGGTATTAATAATCTAGCGCAAGGTATGAATGTAACTTTTAACACTAGACCTAAAGCAGAAATTGATGATTTAGTAGCCTTCTTTGAAAGTTTAGGGGGTGTTACAAAATTTAGATTGACTGTAGATGATACTAATGGAAATGAAACAATTAAAGTAGTATGTAAGTCATGGAATCAAACATGGGTGTATGATAATTTTTATAGTTTATCTTGCTCTCTTGAAAGGGTATATGAAGCATAATGGGAGAAAGAATACCAATAAAAGAAGTTCAAAAGTTAGAACAATCGTCAGGAATTGTAGACCTTTATGAAATTGAAGTAAGTAATACTTCTAGAGTTTATATTACAAAAGCACCGGATAGTGCTTTACAAAGTATAGAGTTTTATGATTATGATACAAATACCCAGAAAAACACTTATATACCTATTCCATTAGAAATAGAAGGGATAGATATAACTACAAAAGGTGTATCAGCAAGACCCGTATTAACAATTGCAAATGTTTTAACAGACTTTGAGAATGCAGTCTCCCCTCTAACATTTCAAGATTTAGTAGGAAAGAAACTATATAGAAGAAGAACTTTAAAGAAGTATTTAGTAGGAGAAGCCTCAGAAACAGCTTCAGGAGCAACTCCCATAGAATTTCCTAGACAAATGTGGGTAATTGATAGAGTTGAACAAGAAGATTCGTTAAATATTGCTTTTGAACTTACAAGTCCTTTTAATGCAGAAGGGTTAGTACTTCCTTATCGTGTAGTTGGACATAATGCTTGCCCTTGGCAGTATCAAGGAGCAAGCCCAGAAAAAACAGAAGCTGATAAACGCGGAGGGTGTACTTGGCATAGTGAAAGTAAATTTATAATTCAAGGCACAGCATATCAAGTATATGTAAATTCAGATGATGAGTATGTTGTTAATGGTGATGCAGGATTTACAACTTGGGCAGGAAGTGGAACTAAAGATAATTATTATAAAACTACAACCACATTAGGAGTGTCTAGTGGAGTTAGAAGATATAAAGCAGACGGTACAATTGATACCAGTGTAGATAGTTCTACTATAAATAATTACTGGCAAGCAACAAGAACTACTAGTGTAACCCCCCAGGATAATCACTCAGATTGGACAAGAGTAAGAATATATAATAATTATTCAACTAGTGCTACATACTATGCTTATACAGATGATAGACTAAATGACTATGCAAAACCTACATCTGGTACAGAATTTTTATGGCAAGCAAAGATAACTCACACCAATAACGCACAAGAGTTTGGAGAGTATTGGAAAAGAGGTGATCTATGTGGAAAAAGACTATCTTCATGTCAATGTAGATATGGATTTGATCCTATAAATACAGGTACACCTACAAGTCGTGGAAAAGCAACTAAAGTTACTACTAGACCGTTACCTTTTGGAGGATTCCCCGGTGCAAGAAAGTTTAAGTAGATTATTACCTGAAATATATAGTCATATGGCTATTGAAGCTCCAAGAGAAGGGTGTGGATTAATTATCGATAAAGAAAACCCAAAATTTATTCCACTAGAAAATATAAGTGAAGAAAAAGACCACTTTACAATAGACCCAAAAGAATACGTTAAGTATTCAATTAAATCAAAAATATTATATGTAGTCCATAGTCACTATGATCAAGATTGTTATCCAAGTGAACATGACAAAAACAACTGTAAGGCATTAGGTATTCCATACTTAATAGTATCTTACCCAGACAAAAAGGAATTTATTTATGACCCACGTTAAATTATTAGGAGAGTTAGGAGAGAAGTTTGGTACAGACTGGGAATGCTCTGGCAAATCTATTCGTGAGATTTTAAAACTTATTGACTGTCAAGTAGACGGCTTTAAAGACTATTTTGCAGAGTGCCATGAGAAAAATATAGGTTTTACACTGCAGAATGGAAATGATTTTATTGAAGAGAATGAAGAAGCATGGCTACCTACTGTAAAAGACACAGTAATTATATCACCGGTTCCAGCCGGGTCAGGTAAAGGACTAGGAAAAATACTTGCAGCTATTTTTATGATTACAGTAATCGTAATGACTGGAGGAGCAGCAGCAACAGTAGCATCTACAAGTGCCACAGGAACAGGTGCAATGAGTTTTATGGGTGTGAATTTAGGGACAGCAACACAGGTTGCAGCAACAGCAGAGGCTGCAGCATTTACAACATATAGTTTAAGTACTGCAGGGTACTTAATGGTAGCAATCGGAGCAAACTTAGGAATTATGGGTATAACGGAAATGACAGCTCCAGACGCTGGAGATATGACTTCAGATCCTTCATTTCTTTTTAATGGAGCAGATAATAATATAGAACAAGGACAACCTGTACCAGTATTATATGGTACAATGAAAATAGGTGGAACCCCAGTCAGTCAAGGTTTTCAAACTGGACAACTAAGAGGAGCTTCATTAAATTATAGTTCATCTTCAGTGTCAAGTACATACTATGGGGGTTCAAATGGAACAACAACAGGCGGCGGATCAAGAAGAAGAAAAGGAGCAACGCATCAAAGATAATGGCAAAATATACTAGTAGACCCTTTGGGACAAAAACACAAGGAGATAGATCAACTCCAAATAAAACACAAATTGCAGCTGCTTACGATATTCTTTCGGAAGGAGAGATTGAAGGATTAGCAGATGGTTTTGCTTCTGTATACATAAATGATGTTCCAGTTATTGACTCCCTTGCAAATGAAATTGTAAAAAACAGAAATCTTGTTTTAAATACTACTGCGAATAATACAACTATATCTAGTTCTGTATTTGGAGCTGTAGGTGGATTAACTAATAATAATGCAACTGGGTTAAGCTTAGGTATTCGTTATGTCTTGCTTGAAAAAGCAGGTAAAAAAGGAACTGGTATAGCAAGTGCAACCAAAGACTCTAATACAATAACAACATCTTCTAACTTTTTTACTACAGAGCTTATAGCTAGTTTAAGGTCAAAACCAATTAAAGGGTATATAACACTAGCAGGAGCAGGAGCAAATGGAACCGATTTAGTAACTGTAGGTACTTTTGTTAGCGCAACAGAAATTACTATAGAAGATTTAGTAGCAACTACTGTAAGTAATGCAGATATATTTACTGATCATGTATCTAAAGTATCAAGTATTTCTGGTAATGACGCAACTTTAAGCGTTGCTCCAGGAGTTAGTTTAACAAGTGCCGCAGGAGTACTAACAGGTGCTATTACAACAGATGATAACTTAAAAAACTTATTTAATATTGAAAATTTACAATTTGGATTGAATACAGGAGTATTGAATCAGCCTCCGATTAGTATGAATACTTCTTTTGGACAGGCTTCAATTATTGCTAGTCCAAATATAGAGTTGGAACAAGGCAACCTTCGTGCAAATGTAGGCACAACAGGCAACTTAGTAAATGCCTATAATAACGAATTAGATGAACCTTCTCAACTTGAAGGAAGCTCTGCCGATACCCTTATGACTTCAGCATTTTTAGAGGTATCAAATCCTTCAGAAGTGGATGAAGTACATTTAACTTTTAACTTACCTTCATGTCATGCAATAAAAAACTCTTCTGGCGCAAAAGGCCCTTCTTATGTTGAACTACAAATATTTTTTGAGTACTCTACCGATGGGGGCTCTAGTTATACATCAGAACTTGCTTTTGGTCCAAGCAATAATGACATTTTAACAAGATCTAGAGGACTGCATATTTTTGCTAGAAGTATGTCAGATTTACCAAACAATGGATATATTAAACCTTCTAAAGCCCAGTATGCGGCATTTGTAGAAGAGTTTATAATAAATACTGAAGAGTTCCAACCTTTTGATGATTTTAGAATTCGTGTAAGAAGAATTAATGATCTTAACTTTAAAGATGGTAGTTTTCAGCATAATAACTCTTGTACATTAACAACTGTAGAGAGTATAATAAAAGATAAACTTACATACCCACATACTGCATACACTTTTACTTCTTTTAATGCAAAAGATTATGAAGGCACAGTACCTACTCGTGCTTTTGCTTTAAAGGGCGTAAAGTTACAAGTTCCTACTAACTACCGTACTAGAGAAGAGACGGGTGGAGCAGCAGCCTATACAAGAAATATTACTTCAGGAGCAACGGAAAGCTCATACCAAAACTGGGATGGAAATTTTAGGGGAGATATACAAACTTTTAATCAAGCCTCAATAAATCATGAAAAAGTATTTTGCGATAACCCTGTTTGGATTATGTATGATATGCTTACAAATAATCGTTATGGAATGGGTCAATTTATAGATAAAGATAATATAGATAAATACGAACTTTTTAGACTTGCTAAATATTGTGATGAAGAAATTCCAGATGGAAATGGAGGTACAGAACCTAGGTTTACTTGTAATGTATATTTTTCAGAAGCGGGAGAAGCTACTACAGTATTAAAACAGTTAGCCTCTGTATTCCATGGTATGACATTATGGGCAAATGGAGAATTTACTGCAGTATCTGATAGTCCTAAACAACCAGTAGCACTATTTTCAAAAGCAAATATTATCAATGGTCAATTTACTTATGAAGGAACAGGAGAAAGAGTAAGAACAAATCAAGTAAAAGTAACATGGAATGACCCAGAAGATAATTATCGACAATCTACTGAGTATGTAGAAGATTATGAAAGTATTGCAGAAACAGGAAGAATCGTAAGATCAGAACAATTAGCTTTTGGTTGTACTTCAAGAGGTCAAGCCCATAGAATGGGTAAATGGAAACTTATCTCAGAAAAAAATGAAAAAGAAACAGTAAGTTTTGAAACAGGTCAAAATGCAATAGGGCTACTCCCAGGACAAGTTATAGCAATTCAAGATGCAGATAGAGATAGAGTTTCTTATGCGGGTAGAGTTTCAAATACAGGAACATTAACAACAACAGTTATTCCTTTAGATAGAACAATTAGTTTACCTGCGTATGACTCTGCTTTTCCTCATGAGCTAGTATTAATGTACCCAAAAGGAGGTGCATATCTTACTGACGATAGTGCTACAATAGGCGGCGTAGCATATGTAAAAGGTGACTTAGTTACCTCAATTACTTCGTCAATTGAAGCAGTAAATGAGGAAGCCAACTTAGCATGGACAGAGGAATTTACAACAGAAATTCAACCAATTACAACTTCAGCAGGTAATGTATCTTCTTTAACAGTTAGCTCAGCTTTTACAAGCGCTCCAAATACTGAAACAATATGGGCATTGAAGTTATACAATACAGATGGAACTCAAAAAGTCGGAGCATTAAAAGAGTATAAAATTGTTGCAATAAAAGAGGACGAAGGTAAGTTTAGTATCGCAGCAGCAGAATATTATAGAGAAAAATTCACAGAAATAGAAAGAGGATATGGATTAGAAGCTAGACCCACGAAAGAGTCTGCAGATCCAGATGATGTAGTTCCCACACCTAAAAATTTGGTTATTACAGTAGAACCTATGGACTCAAGTGATAATACATCGTCTACAGATATCTCTGGAGTTATTACAGGTAATAAAGCTACTCTTAGCTGGGATTACCCTTTAAACGCAGATGGAAGTAAGTATAAGTTTGCAAATGGTTTTGAAATCGTACATAATTTTAATGGAGATGAAACTACAGAACTTGTCAATAGTATAAATCAAAGTTTTACAATTGATAATATTTCTGCAGGTGTCTACAATGTAAGACTAAGAACAAAAACAGCAATAGGATCCGTATCTCAATTTATCAAGAGGGATATTGAAATAGCAGAAGCAGAACTTGTTACCCCAGGTGTTTCTAGGACTGAGCTAGTTCCTCAGGGGGGAACATCAAGTAGAAATCTTCTAGTAACTGGATCAGTTTTAGAGTTTAGTTCAAACAGTTATTCTTTTACAAATCCTAATGGCGTTACTTTTACAAATACCTCTAGTACTGAGGCTACATATAAACAAGACTTTAATGGAATGGGAACTGAAGCTTATTTGCTTTTTGATTCTAGTGAAACCACAGATAAATTAAAAGCATTAAAAATTATTAATCAGACAGACTCAGTTCCTCCTGTAAGTTATTTTGGAGACATTTCTACATCTACTAATGGGTTATCTTCTACTTCAGGAACTGTTATTATAGAAAGATTCTCTAACCAAGTGGATGGTACAGGTACTTCATTTACTACAGAATTAAATGTAGGTAACTTGATACAAATAACAAATGGCTCAAATACTACTCAAGCAACTAGCGGAGCAACTACAGAAAGTAAATCAGTAACACTCTCTGGAACAAACTCAAATATTTCCGTAGGACAAACAGTTACAGGAACAGGTATCAGTGGAGTTACATATGTAGAAGCTATTAGTGGAACTACGTTAACTCTAGGAAATAAACAAACTATTGCAAGTGGTACGACTTTAACTTTTTCAGTTTACGAGTCGTTTGCTAGAGTAAGATCTATAGAATCTAATACTTTACTATATTTGGAACAAATAGTACAAAGACCTTTTAGTTCATCCTTAAAAGTACAGGCTTTTATACCTGATTTTACTAATGATGCAATACTTGCTAAGATAAAACTAACTAGTGGTACATATAGTATAGAAGAACTATATGTATCAGCCGGAGGAGAAAAAGGGGACCAAGGCCCAGTTGGACCTAAAGGTGGGATAGGAATAAAAGGTGACACAGGTGTAACCGGGCAGAAAGGTGAAGGTGGGTCTACTGGGGATAAAGGAGCCAAAGGTGGCGCAGGTGAAACAGGCCCAAAAGGCCTACCAGGTGCTGCAGGAGAGAAAGGTGGACCAGGTGCTACCGGTGAAAAAGGACCAAAAGGCGGAATAGGCCCTAAAGGACTTCTTGGAGATACAGGAGCTAAAGGTGCTACAGGAGAGAAAGGAGAAACAGGATCTAAAGGGCTTAAAGGAGATTTCGGTCAAAAAGGAGTCAAGGGCGGCACAGGTGAAACAGGAGAGAAAGGGCTTAAAGGAGACTTTGGTCCTAAAGGACTCGTAGGTCCAACAGGTGATACAGGGGATAAAGGGCTTAAAGGAGAATTTGGTCCTAAAGGACTCGTAGGTCCAACAGGGGGTACAGGAGATAAAGGACTTAAAGGAGAGTTTGGTGCCAAAGGACTTGTAGGTCCGACAGGTTTAACAGGAGATAAAGGACTTAAAGGAGAGTTTGGCCCCAAAGGACTCGTAGGTCCAACAGGTTTAACAGGACCTAAAGGACTTATTGGAGATTTCGGTCCCAAAGGTGCTACAGGTGGTGTAGGTGATACAGGACCTAAAGGAGCTGTAGGGCCAACAGGTGCAAAAGGTGGTATAGGTGGACCGGGCCCAGCAGGTGGACCAGGTGATACAGGTGATAAAGGAATTAAAGGCCAAACAGGTCTTCAGGGTGGTACTGGAGTTAAGGGCGATCCCGGAGATGAAGTCTTTTTAATATACTATGATGGATTAAAAAATGATGTATTAAATAGTAATGCTGCTGTAACTACAACAAGTAAACCACTAGCTCCAGATATGGACGGAGGCTCTAGTGCTATAAGTAATTTATTTAGATTAACTCAAAAAGATGGAACTGTTACAGATTGGTATACAGAAGCAGCAGCTTTATCAAATTGGTACTTTGTAGCTTCCGCAGTTACTCCAGCATTTGACCAATCTCCTAGAACGGAATGGACAGTTAGTGAGTATTTACAAGGGGAAAAGGGAGAAACAGGAGCTCAAGGAGCAAAAGGAGCTCCAGGCGGACCAGGTGAAACAGGGCCTAAAGGAGCTGTAGGTCCAACAGGTCAAAAAGGTGGACCAGGAGCTGTAGGTGCTAAAGGTGCTACAGGCGGACCAGGTGCTACAGGAGAGAAAGGTGGGCCAGGAGATGGAGGTGCTAAAGGAGCTACAGGCGGACCAGGTGCTCCAGGAGAGAAAGGCGGACCAGGAGCTGGAGGTGCTAAAGGTGCTACAGGTGGACCAGGTGCTACAGGAGAAAAAGGTGGTCCAGGAGCTGGAGGACAGAAAGGAGCTACAGGCGGGCCAGGAGTTACAGGAGATAAAGGTGGTCCCGGAGAAGGAGGTCCTAAAGGTGCTACAGGCGTACCCGGTTCTCCAGGAGAAAAAGGCGGACCAGGAGCTGGAGGGCAGAAAGGAGCTACAGGCGGACCAGGAGTTGTCGGAGAAAAAGGCGGACCAGGAGATGGAGGACAGAAAGGAGCTACAGGCGGACCAGGTGCTACAGGAGAAAAAGGTGGACCAGGGGACGGAGGACAGAAAGGAGCTACAGGCGGACCAGGTGCTACAGGAGAAAAAGGCGGACCAGGTGCTACAGGA
>Ga0098056_1001105_pt1 | contig 10945 bp, 12 predicted proteins | sample 17BtaG_FD_92583 | JGI IMG/M metagenome (GOLD analysis project Ga0098056, IMG submission 92583) | Marine viral communities from the Subarctic Pacific Ocean - 17B_ETSP_OMZ_AT15314_CsCl metaG | ecosystem: Environmental > Aquatic > Marine > Oceanic | place: Subarctic Pacific Ocean | collected...
CGACCAGAGATCAAACTAAATTAAGTAGAGTCCAGGCCCAACAAGCTCAGAGGCAATCCATTGAGAAAGCGGCAGTCGCTTCCGCAAAACCAGGAAGCATTGAACACATCGGTCTTGGAGGAGCAGCCAGAAGAGCAGGTAGTAAGTTATTACAACTTAGGCACCCCATTAGAACTGCCAGACGCTTGTTGGGTAGAGAAGATCAAGCCGCTGCTTACATGCAGGTAGGCTATATGCTTGCTGAGATGTTTAATCTTATAGAAGACACAGGGGAAGCTTATGGTAAAACTACTAAACCTAGGGGCACAGAAGGCGAAGGGGCAGTGCGAATCAAAGGGAAATTAAGAGTACCAGTAGGTGTTAGAGGTAGGCTACGTATAGATCCTAAAACTGGTAAGGTAGGAAGATCTGATATTATCCAAGGATTAGCTAACAGACCTAACAAACCTGGGAAAACCCAAAAAAGCTGATCACTTACATTTTTTAAAAATAATTAAATTTTATAAATATCTATAGTAGATATTAGTAACCTAGGAGATCTTACTTATGAGTGATATAAAGAATATTGCCGATATTCTTCCTGAAGGACTTGATGAATCCACTGTCGAAGCTATCTTCGGGTTGGTGGATTCAACTATTAATGAGCAAGTTAACGAGAAGATCGGACTACTTGAAGCTAAGGTAAATGCTTACCTAAGAACTAAAGTAGATCAATTAAAAGAACAAGCTCTTACTGAGCTAAGTGAAGAGAGTGAAGTATTCCGTAATGCTAGACTCTTTGAATCAGTAAGAACTTTAATGGCTTTAGAATTTAATACTGACGATGAGGAAAATGCTCTTTCTGAAATGACCAACCAACATGGGGAACTTCAGGAAGAGTTTGACGTTTTATCAGAGCAAGTAAACTTACTTGTTCGTGAGAATGAAAAACTTCAAAGCACTGTTAAAGTTCTAGACAGCAAAGTTTCTATTACTGAAAATACAGTAGAGGAACTTGAAAGCCAGAATGTACAGCTTCTCGAAGAAGTTGAGAATCTGGAAGCTGCAAGCTCTGAGAAATTTAATTCCTCAGAACGAGCAGTTGTTGTTTCCCGTGCGGATACGGAAATCAACGAAGAGAAAACTCAATACTCTAATGAGTTTTTAAACGATGAGGTTATGAAATTCATGCCTTTCTCCCAATCTTAATAGGATTACATACTATGGAAATGATGCATCAAACTGATGAAACGCTGGTCCAGAAGTGGGAGCCCGTTCTTGAGGGTATTGATAGTGATTATACCCGTCGAGTTACTGCTCAACTTCTTGAAAACCAAGCTAAGTCTATTGTTGAGGAAAAAGTTCGTAATATTGATGAAGCAATCTCCGCTGCTGCTACCACTACTGGTCAGCTCGGAACCTTCCAAAAATTCGCTTTCCCTCTCGTTCGTCGGGTTTACCCGAAACTTTTAGCCAACAGCCTTGTTGGTGTTCAGCCCATGCAGGGACCTGTTTCGCAAGTCTTCTACCTGGGTAACTCTCGCGCCCGTAATGGTGGGGCTGCTGCTGCTGATAGGCAAAATGTCTTCAGTAAGTTCAACCTGACCTATGCTGGTAATGTTGCTTCTTCTATTGGTACTGATTCTGGTGATGGTGCTGCGGGTGGTATTTTCCAAACAGACGCAGGTATTGGTGGCGGGGCTGGCCTTGACGGTGATGATGCTCAAAGCGCATTCGATGTCTCCAATGTCTTGGATACCCTTAGTGGAAATACCGAAATGATTGGTGCTGGTGCTGGTTCGGGTACGATGGGTGGTCGCATCGGTGCTTGGCCTAACTCAAACTTTGTTGGAGGTTACAACCTTTCAGGTGGTGAGCGTCTGACTGGAACGGGCATCCCTGAGATGACCTTCCACATCGAGCAAGAGGCTGTTGTGGCTCAAACTCGTAAGATGAGGGCTCTTTGGACTCTTGAGGCTTCTCAAGATCTTAAGGCTTATCACAACCTTGATCTTGAGCGTGAGCTTACTGACCTTCTTTCGAAGGAACTTCAGCTTGAGATCGACCGTGAACTCATTGAAGATCTTCGCATGATCGCTTATGGTTTGCGTGGTCGGAACCTTGGTGGTGTAAACCAGAATCTTATGGATTCTAACTACATCAGTATGGGTACTGTTGGAACTACTTTCCCTGGCCTTGATGGAAACGATGCTAATACTACGACTTTCGTTCCTGCTCAGTTTACTTATGACTTCGATCCTGATGATCCGACAGCAGTTGAGTTTGGTTCTGCTAAAGTTAACTCCAATATCTTCGTTGTGGACTTCAGCCAGTCTTCACTTGATCTCTACCCCCGCCATGTGGGTGAGGTTTACGCGAACCTGCTTGCGATTATTAACCTCGCCTCGCAGGACATTTACCGTACCACGATGCGTGGTCCTGGTAATTGGCTTCTGACCTCTCCGCTTGTGGCTTCTCTTCTTGAGAGTGCTGCGAAGCTTGAGGGTGGTGTCATGCCTAGCGATGCTCCTACCAACATTGGTCGAAATAGCATTGAATATAAGGGTAAGTTTATGGGGCGCTATGACCTCTATGTTGACCCGATGTATCCGACTGATGAAATTCTTATCGGATATAAAGGCAGTAACGCTATGGATGCTGGGTATATTTATGCTCCATACATTCCTCTCCAGCAGTTGCCCACCATTACGGATCCAGAGTCCTTCCAGCCCAGGAAGGGAATTCTGACCCGCTATGGTAAGGTCCAGATTGAGCCTATGAACAGATTCTACCGAGTAATCCGTATTATTGGCCCAACTTCGAATTACCTGTTCAGCCCGTTCGCTAGGAACACTGCTAACCTAGGGGCTGCAACAACCGTCTAATTAATTAATTAGATAATATTACGAGGGTCAGAGGTTTTTTGTCCTCTGGCCCTCTTCCATTACTATATACTTTAGAACATTATGTATAAATACCGAAGCAAATGCAGGTGGAATATGCTTCTTCACATAGATGGTGAAGTAGTGGAAATAAGGCCATCAGAATTATTCGAATCGAAAACACTTGTTGATTCCCGATATTTAGAGTTACTCAGTGATTTATCAGAAAAAAAGAAAAAAGATAAACCTCTTAAAAAATCCTCTAAACCCAATATTTTTATAGAGAAATCAGATGGCAGCAGCAGCACCCAAAGTTGATCCCCGATTAATGGGATACGGTGATACCTTCGGTAACTACGGAGGTAGAAACTTAGGGGATACTGACATCTATTCTACTGCAATTGATTCTTTTAAGTTAAACAAAGGACTACTTTCAGATGGTGTAGAATTAGATCCTTTTGAAGAGACTGTTCATGATTTTGTTTTAGCTAGACTGGGGCATCCAGTGGTTAGAGTGGAGCTTACCCCTTTCCAAATTAAGACTGCTATTGATGAAGCTATAACTAATCTCGATTATCATGCTCCTTTTTGGACTAATCAATGTGCTACTTTCCAATGTACCGCAGGAGTTAATGCTTATATGCTGCCCATGCACATAGCTTATAATTTAAGCTATGTTTGTTATAAGAAGTCTTTGCTTAGTATCCAGAATATGGCAGGCACATTGGAGTTTGATTTCTTTATTAAATACTTCCAAGATAATTTCCTGTTTAGTAATTTCCAGGTATCAGATTTTTATCTGATGCAACAACACTTGGAGATGATTAGAAAAATCTTAAGCCAAGAAGGCTCTTGGGACTTGATTAACGGAAATGTTTTACAGTTATACCCAACCCCTGTCAATAGTAGCCAAGTGGTAGTATTAATTTATAGGGCGCTAGATACTTACACTATGCATCCTTATTATAAGAACTGGATTCAAAGATTTGCTTTAGCGGTTTGTAAAGGAATCCTTGGTGAAGTAAGGGGTAAATATAAATCCCTTCCGTCTCCAGGAGGGGGCGCAAGTCTAAACGGTGCTGAGTTAATGCAGCAAAGTGATGTTGAAAAGGATAAGCTCAAAGAAGAGCTTCTCTCAGAAATAGAAGAACCACCTGCGTTCACAATGTTTTAATTATGCCTAAAGGAACAAGAGTTAGTCGCTGTGTTGAAAAAGTTAAAAAGTCCAAGGACGAAGGTGCAGCCATTGCAATCTGTCAGGCTTCAACTAAGCAAGGCTATGCTACAGGAAGATCTTTGAAAGAAGCTGCACCACTTGTTGCAGGTGCTGTTAGGCTTATAGGCCCCGCTCTACTCAGAAGAGGTGCAGTAGCGACTGGACGAGGTGCTGCTCAAGGCACCGCTAGAAGGGTAGGGGCTAGGGCTGCTCGTAAAGCAGCAAAAAATCCTAAAGCCATTGGGGCTATGGGGACTGCTGGTGAAGCAGGATATGAAGCACTGAAAGCTCAAAGAGCTTCGGATACAGATTTAGAGGAAACAAAAATGAACAATGCATACATTAACAAATTAATGGAAACAAGAAGCCCCGAAAGCCGTGCTAAAACCAGGGGTAGAAAAGAATTGGGAACCCATGGAAGAAAGGGTAAGCTTACGGGTAAAACTTCTGCGGAAGTAGTAGCGAGGGGTCTCGGTCAAAGTGCCGCAAATGATATTGGAAAAGCTAGAACTAGAGCAACGGCTGCAAATGAGAAAATTACGAGAGGAAAGCAAGAAGTCTTTGCTAAAAGGTCGGACAAGAGATTTGAGGATGGTCAAAGAATCTTCAGGCACGAACCTGGAACTTACAAGCCTAAGATGAGAGACCACACCGAGTACCATCAGATTGGACTCGTCATGGCTGATGCTATGGGCCTTAATGAGAAAACCAGACTTCAAAAAGAAGTTGAAAAAAAATCTACACCGCACCCTGGAGGATTTGGTAAAACAGCAGAATTTAAGACTTCTGGGGGAAAGAAGGTAAAGGTTCAAGATTATAAAGCTTCTAGAGGTGGAGGAGCAGGTAGCCAAGCCCAATCCCGTGCCATAGAGCTTTCTCGCAGAGGTCCCTCCTCCGAGGTGCGGAGAAAACACAATCAGCAATTAGCCTCTAAAGGAAGGAAGAGTGAACTCGCTAAAAAGGCTGATTCGGTAGCAAGAGTTAGAAAAGCTAGGGATCCTTTGAGAGGTGCCCGTCCCGTGAGCCGTTCAGGAAAAGTTTCAACAGAACTACAACCAACGGATACTAGGAGAAATCCCCCTGAAGATGTCTTAGTTAAGCGTAGCAAAGATCGAAAAAAAGAGTTTGGTATAAAGTAATTGACAAAAAAGAACTATAAAGCAACGACGAGGCTTCCTGAGCTTCCTGATCTTGATGAGGGAGAAAGTTTACTAAACCTCTTTGATCAGGATAATCCAGATATTAACCTATTTAACTTGGTTGATGATGAGATGATTCGTCTTGCTGGTTCTAAATTTCTTTTTTATAAATACTATCAGACTAATGAGTTTGATGAGGTTTATATGGAATCACGCAACAAGCCTGTTGCCAAAGACCCTATTAAGGTTCATGGACATTATGATCCAACGTCTATGAGTGAAGAGCTTACCCAATTTGGAATTGAATTAACCAACGATCAATTGTTTACATTCAATAAAAGTTATATAGAAAGAAAAATTGGAAGGTCTATTATTCCAGGGGATATTGTTAAGCCTGAATTTCAGGATCAAATGTACGAAATTTTTGAAGTGGTAGAAGACAGTTTTGAAGCGTATGGAGTTTATCATTTAGTATGTTCTGCTAAACTTCTTCGTGATGCTCCTGATGTGCAAAATACCCCTCTTACTCAAACCAGCGAAGAGCTTGGTGGTTACGCAGGTATCGAATGAGTACAAAATATATAGATGATACGGGTCTCCCTGTTAACTGGGATGCGTCTGCTTTTCTAAGCAGGAGTAGACGGTGGGATACTAGGGAAGGAGATGTTCGCAAAGTTATTTATAAAATGACAAAATCTAAAGATAATGTATCTTTTATCTATAGGGAATCCTTGCGTTCTATGATAGCTTCTTTTAATGATATAGGGTATATTAACTCAGAAGACAAGTGGGTTGATATAAAATGTATCCATGCGAATGCTGAAAGGGCAGTAGCAAAGCTAAAGCAAGAAAATAATATTATACTTCCGATTATATCTGTAGGTCAAACTGTATCAGATAACGACAGAGAGAGGCAGAAGACTGAAAGCCTTTTAGTTAATGAGAAATATTGGGATAAAGAAAAAAATAGAGCTTTTAGGATCCTAAGCTTGGCTCCTAGAGCAGTTAATATCAGATACCAATTTAATATTTGGACCAAGTACATGGCAGACATGGATCAAATTCTTGAACAAGTTAGGTTAAAGTTTAATCCAGAAATGCAAGTACCCACGGAATTTTCTACTCTAGCTAAGGCATACTTAGAATCTGAAGAAGACGTAGGACAAGTTACTGTTACTGATAAAGAAGATAGAATTTTAAAAAAGGCAGTAAATGTTGTGCTCAGGACTTATATTCCAAGTCCGAAATTTCTTTATACTTCCACAGGTAAGATAGAGGAGTTTAAAATAGATACTAGAATTAATTAATTTCTTAGTATGAAAGGCATTTATAAAATTTTAGTAAAGGGAGACCTTATAGTTTATACAGATTATGATGATATCCCTAAGGTTATAGACAGTGTAATTTCCTTTGAACCTGAATATCCTGAAAGTCCACACTCTGATGTGGACCACAAACTCATAGAATCTTTTGATAGAAAACTACAAGAACTAATGAAGAGGGAACCACCATGGCGGCAGTAACTAGGATTGGAGATCTTGACGTAACTCATTGTAGCACCCCCTCTAGAGATCAAGGTTCGGAAAATGTACTTGTTAATGGTATAGGGGTATCCAGGCAAGGAGATTTAAATACTGTTCATAAAGTTCCTGGAAGTCCTTGCCCTTCTCATGCTGCTTCTATATCAACAGGAAGCACGACAGTTTTTATTAATGGAAAAGGATGCGGTAGAGTAGGTGATGCCGTTACGGGATGCACTTCTGTTGCACAGGGGTCAGAGAATGTTTTTGCAGGGTAAAAAAAGTTTTCAAAAATGTGCCCTTTACTTAGTACATATATGTGTAGGAGTTAGTTACTTATGAAAATTGTAAAAAATGATAGCCTTCAAACCCTTACTATTTATTTTAGCACCGAAAAGGGCTGTAAGGAAAGGTATATGAAACCAGGGGAGAGTATTGTAGTTCCAGAGAGCTATATTACTGAACAGATAAAAACTTTACATAGGCGCAGGATCTTTAAGATTTCCAATGCTTAGGAGATAAATTATGGTAAATTATGTAAGTCCTGGTGGATACACCATTGAGAAAGATATTTCTGAATACACTCCATCAATTAATACCTCAATTGTTGGTGTTGTTGGCTTTGCAGGAAAAGGTCCTGTTAATAAAGCTACTTTGATTACTAGTCAGAATAACCTTGTTACAACTTTTGGTGAGCCCAATGAAGATATCACGGGTCAAGGTCTTGAAGGTTCTCTTGAAATTCTAGAGCAAACCAATAGTCTTTATTTCGTCCGTGCTGCGAGTGACTCTGCTGCCGATGCCTCTGCCACAATGGCTTTAGGTACATGCCCAGCAGTGGTAGTATCTGGTGATACTGCTTATAGGCAAGGTTACGGAGCAAGTCTAGGGCCTGAAATTGCATTTAGAATTCAGGTTTATGATAACGCCAATGTCGCACAATTTACTGATAACTCAGGGGCAGGAAAAAACTTTTATGTTCCTGCCAATACCGCAGGTAGCCAAGGAGAAGCTATTAGAAAAGTTATTGGTGGGGGATTAGATGCTGATAAAGTGGGAGTGTTTTTCGATGGGGGAGTTGGTAGTTTTACTACTGGGTTAGGGTTATCGGGGGCTATTGTTGGAAGTTTTGCAGGATCAGGAGCTTCTCTTGGAGTATCCGCTTATACAGATAATACTTACACTACAGGACTTTCAGCCCTTAGATTGGTAAACCCCGCTAGTGGTGCTACCGATTATGGAATTTCAGGAAATTATGCTTCGGCTGTTAGGTCTTATGGAAGTACTATTACAAGTACTGGTGCCGCTAACTCCGCTGCTTATAAAATTGAGTCCCTCCATCCTGGGGCAGGATATAATGGAGGAGTTAAAACTGATGGAACCACTAGCGGTAATAGCATTACTGTTACTAATCTAGGTTCACAGAATTTTAATATTGCTGTAAATCAAGATGGTACGACTAATGAATTGTTCAAAACCAGCTTTGTTGGGTCGGGATCCTTTATTGAGGATGTGATCAATACTGGGGAAACTAATACTACCTCTGATACAATCAAAGGAAATCTAGTTAAAAATGGTACAGATGCTACCGCAGCAAAGCTTACTGATTTTACTGGTAAGTTAGGAACTTTGATGGGTACTACAGACTTTACGGTAAGTTTTGATTGGTTAGATCCTGTCCCTTCAACTGAGGACGGCACAGGGACTCCCGATTCTATTACTAGAACCACCATTGATGGAGGAAGATTTAATAAACTTATTGCCGCCGCAGCGACTAGTTTAGCTGGCGGCACTAACGGTGATAGTTCTGATACTACTACTTCTTTAATTGGCACCGCTGCTACTGATCCAAAAACAGGAATGCAGGCTCTTGATGATCCTACTATTAATATAGGAATTGCCCTTGTTCCTGGTATTCAGGACCAAGATGTTCAAAATAATTTGATCACACTAGCAGAAACTACTCAAAATTTCCTTACTCTTGTTTCTCCTCCTGTTGCAGTGGGAACTGTTCAAGACGCAATTGACTGGAGTAATGGTAAATCCTCCTCTACTGGAGGGTCTAGAACCTCAGCAATCAATAGTTCCTATGCTGCCATCTATTGGCCCTGGGTCAAAGTCTTCAGCGTCTTTGATGGGAAGGATCGCTGGATTGATCCTGCCGTCTATGGGGCTCGTCAGATGGCTTTCACGGATGCTGTGGCTGATAGTTGGTTTGCCCCTGCGGGGTATCGTAGAGGTCGCCTGACGAAGCCTACGGAGGTGGAAGTCAAACTGAACCAAGGTGATAGGGACAGTCTTTATAGTGGTGGTAATGTGGTCAACCCAATTGTATCATTCCCACAACAGGGGATTACTATCTTTGGACAGAGAACTACTCAACGATCTCCTTCCGCTCTAGATAGAATTAATGTCCGCAGACTTATGATTTACATTCGTAAGGTTATCCTTGCTGCTACCCAAAGATTCGTTTTCGAACCAAACGACGAGTTTACTTGGGCGCAAATTGAAGGTGTTTTAAACCCCTTCTTGGATGACATTCGCAGACGTAGGGGTATTACTGAATTCCGTGTAGTTTGTGACGAGTCAGTGAACACACCTCTTCGAATTGATCGTAATGAACTTTGGACTAAGGTTCTCGTTAAGCCTACTAAGACTGCTGAGATCCTCATATTTGAAATTAACCTGACCAACCAATCAGCTCAGTTAGGTAGCTTATAAGGAATTAAAAAATGGCAACATCTTATTACAAGACAAAATATGACCGTAATTTTACCCCTGGTCAGGGTCTCCCCACCATCTCTACGGATTTAGATTCAGTAAGAGCTTACCAGTTTGAGATTCACTTTTTTGGGCTTCCCGAAGATGTAACTAATCAAGCTGATTTAACTCTTGCTGCTAAGAAAATTGGTGGATTGGAAATGAAGAACGAGGCAATTGTGATTGATCGTGTAAATGATAAAGTTCATTATCCAGGAAAAACAACTCCTGGGGAACTCACTGTAGACTTCGACAACCTTTATCTTCGTGAGACTGCTTCTGATCTTTATCGTTACTTCCGACATACTTATGACCCTCTTACAGGGGAAATGACTAAGAGTGCTCAACCTGGAGGCACCGCTGGTCAAACCTTTAAGGCTGATAAAGTTGAGGTTGTGATGTTAGATAACACGATGACCCCCCACTCCACTATTGAACTTTATGGAGTCTACCCAACATCTTGGGCAGCATCGGAGTTTAATTACTCTACAAACCAATTTCATCAATTGACAGTAAACTTCAAGTATGATTTCATGAATGTCTATAACTACGCTAATCCGACTACCTAATAAGGCCAAGATATAAGCATTGAAGGCTCAGTCTGGTATTGCAATCAGACTGAGCCTCTTTAACTTAGCTATAATATAATATGGATTATTTTTCAGAACTATTAGACAGTTACTCAAGGCTTAAGAAGCGTACATTCAAATTAACATACATTAATGAAGCAGAGGAAAAAAAGCCAGAAGAGGACCCCGCTCTAGGATCACAGGACGAATCAGATTCCGGGTTAGCTGCTGCTGAAAATTTTTTAAAAACTAATCTAACCTCTATCCTAGCTGCTACTAGCCAATCTAAATTTGAACAGCCCACAGGGGGAACCACCAAAGAGGGTGAACCCATTAGTATTGTTATGTGGCAGGCCAAGGATAAAAACGCTGGTACTGCCGAAAATCCAATGGGTGTTGATTTTATAAAAGCTAGTCAAGGATATACTCAATTTGGATCTGTTGCTGATATAAAAGGAGTTATTTTAGGCTCTTTTAAAGCAAAGAAAAGTTTCTCTAAGTTTATATCGTTATTTGTTCCCAAGGGGGAAAAGAAAGATTCCACGGATGCAGATAAGGCTCTAACATCTGACGAAAGATTACGGCAACAAGAAGCGGAGATGGCGGCAGCGGCAGAACAAGAGAGAATTGATACCCTGTTTAAGCTTGGAGGAGCTTTTATGCTAATGGGTAGAGATTCAGAAGAAATTAAATCAGTAGTAAAAAATTTACAAAAATCTTCTGCTGCTATAAGAGATTTTTGTTCAAGTTACCCTGACGCAAAAGAAAACCAGGGAGCAATAAAAAATATTTGTAGGTCTCCTGGTGCTTATATTGGGGGTATATCTAAATTTGGGTTTGAATACAAGCTTGCGAAAGGAAAAACTATTTCCTATGATCC
>Ga0098056_1001108_pt1 | contig 10934 bp, 16 predicted proteins | sample 17BtaG_FD_92583 | JGI IMG/M metagenome (GOLD analysis project Ga0098056, IMG submission 92583) | Marine viral communities from the Subarctic Pacific Ocean - 17B_ETSP_OMZ_AT15314_CsCl metaG | ecosystem: Environmental > Aquatic > Marine > Oceanic | place: Subarctic Pacific Ocean | collected...
ATGATTCTTACAGAAGCAGGTCTTGAAATCACATTACCAGAATCTCACGCTCTATATAACGTGGAGGGACTGTAAGATGAAATCAGACTACTTAAACAGCAATAGTGGTGTTAGCAACCTTGACCTTAAAATTGTTAAGGTTAACGCAGATTGTGCTTTAACTGATGCACATAGTGGTTCTTACATCTTAGTAAACCCTACAGCAACAACAGAAATTGACCTACCAGCTTTAGCTAGTGTGGCAATTGGATGGCATTGCTCAATCATTTTAACAGAAGATACAGACGGTAGTGATACTGGAATGAATCAAAAAGTCAACATTGACTTTGGCTCTGGAAATGATGTAGTAGGACATACAGTAGCAGTTGATGGCGACGCAGGCGACATTGCAGTAAACAACGATGATTACATTGCTTGTTCTGCAGCAGCGACACCAGGAGACCGTTTTGACATCTTTACAGATGGTTCAAGATGGTATGTAAACGGATTAGTTGCAGATGCAAGTGAATGTCCGTTCGCAACAGCAGCTGGTTAATAACCAACAGCGAATAGTAATTAGGTACTATGGAGTGGGTTTATTCCCACTCCGAAACCTATAAAGAATTTTAAAACTAATAGGAGAATAAAATGGCAGATTATAATACAATTACAAAAGTAATTATTAACGACATCAGTCCAGCAGCAAGTGATGTAGCAGGTTCTTTAGCTAAAGAAATAAATGACTACATTCAAACTTTAGACAGCACTAGTAATGCTATTGTTGACATTCAATCAGTAAAGTTGGATAGAAGTAGAGTTGCATATATTATAGTATCAACTGGATAATAAATGAATTGTCAACATTGTAACGAACCTAATCCTGATGGGATGTTTAACTGTACCTCTTGTGGTAAAAGAGCTTCAGCACCCAAATGGAATACTAACTTTGTTGTTAGGGAAAATAATCCTTATGCAACAGCTATTAGAAAAGACCAAATTGATATGAGAACAATGTCCCACGAAGAAGGAATGAAGAAGCTCAAAGAAGGAGCAGATAAAACTTCTGCAAAGGGACCAGCAACGAGGATAATGTAATGTACGGTAAAAAGAAAAAGAAAAAGTCTAAAAGATATTAATGGCTAAGAACTTAAAAGGCGTAAGCTTAAACAATTTAACTGCTGTTCAAAAAAGACAAATGAGCAAGCATAAAGTTCATCATTCAAAAGCACATTTAAAAAAAATGGCGGCTGCAATGAGAAGAGGTAAGTCCTTTAAACAGTCTCACAATATTGCTATGAAAGCAGTAGGTAAATAGTGAGAGGTTTAGGACAACAGACTAGAAGAAGTAATGGAAAGAAAAAAACTAGACAAGGTATGAGCAAGAATACCAAGATGGGAAATAAGATGAGTACAAAGAATTACATAAAACCATATAGAGGACAAGGAAGATAATGGCTGATTTTAAAACAAGAATAGATGATTTAACAGGCTTTGCAAGCACTGATGATACAGCATTAAGTGACTGGTTGTCAGCTGGTGCACGTACTGTAATGAATGTACTTCCTATAAATAAACTAGAAAGAGTAGCAAGCAATGAAAACTTTACAAACAATATAGACGTAGAGGGGAAAAAGATTTTAGCGGTGGTTAGAAAAGACGACAATCACGCAAGTAAGATTTATACACCATGTAGAAAATTACCACCTGAAATGATGGGTAGAGTAAGTGATACAAATTATATGGAAGCTGCCTCAGAAAGTGACCCAGCATATATTATGCAAAACGACGTTCTAAATACATATCCAGAAAGTAATGCAAGCAATGATAGTAGAGTTGTATTTATTAACTCTTCCATAACTGTTGCTAGTACTGATTCTGTAATAGCTAACTTTCCGGACGAAGCAGAGGAAGCAGTAATTTTGTATGCAAGCAGAAATTCATTAAATAGACTAATGAACGGTATGAATGCAATTAGTGCTTTGACTGTTAGCGTAAGTGCACCTAGTGCTCCAAGTATATCAACAGTAAGTTATTCTGCAGCTAGCAATGCAGATGCTAGTTCTAGTTCTGTTGGAGCTATAACAGTTGCAAGTGTAGCAAAATCTGACATATCAGGAGATGTTCCTAGCTATAGTAAACCTTCTGTAAGTTTATCAAGTATTAGTATATCGGACTTAAGTATAAGTTCAGCTGCTCCCAGTGTTCCAAGTTTAGGAACAGTAAGCTATTCTGCTGCAACAAATGCAGATGCAAGTGCTAGTGCAGTATCAGCTATTACAGTTTCTACGGTTGCTAAAGCAGATATATCTGGAGATGTTCCTTCTTACACTAAACCAACACAAACCTTTGACATAAGTCAGTTTGAAACATTTTTGGAAACTAACGAAGATGAAGAGTTAGCACAGATTCAACTTGGAAGACTTAATCATGAACTTGGGGAATATCAAGCTGATATACAAAATGAACTTAACGATTTTAATAAAGAGAATACTAGGTATAGAGCTAACGTTGAAGCAGAATTAGCTAAACACAATTCAGATTTAAGAAAAGCTATTACTCAGTCTGAGCTCGATGCTAGAGATGCTCAACAAGAAGCAGCTCAAACTACAGATGTAAGCAAGTTTAATAAAGCACAAGACCAAGCGTTAGCACTACAGAACGCAGTTCAAACTATGCAAGCAACAATTCAAAATAATGATGACTTGGTTTCAAAGTTTATTTCTGAATTAAGGCTTTATGAACAAAATGTAAATAAAGAAATAGTTTTATATAAATCAAACTATGAAAAAGATTTTTCTATCTTTGCTAAAAAAAGAGATACAGAATTACAGAACTTTAGCTTAGATATACAAAACGAATTAAATGAATTTAACAAAGAGAATGTAAAATACCAAGCGAATGTACAAGCAGAAATACAGAAACATCAATCTGATTTGCAAAAAGCATTAAATCAAGCTAACATAGATGCTGCTGATGCAAGACAAGAAGCACAACAAGCAACTCAAATTGATTTAGCTAATAAAGCTGCCGACCAAGCGTTAGCATTGCAAAATGCAGCACAAACAATGGCAGCAGCTATACAAAACAATGATGACGTTCTTGCAAAATTTAATTCAGAGATACAAAAATACTCAGCACAGGTAAGCGATGAAATACAAGAATATAATTCTAACCTGCAGAAAGATACGTTAAAATACAGTTGGTATGAAAAACAATACACTTTAATAGATGCAAGATATAAAGAACAAATACAACTACTCATTGGAGGAGGGAACAAATAATGGCTGCAATAGAATTTACAGCAAAAGAAATATATAGTAGGGTATTACAAGCAGTACCTGGAATATCAGAGAACTATGTAATAAACTTAATTAATGAAGCATTAATTGATATGGGCAGATACCCCAATCAAATAGAGAATGCTAAAACAGATTTAAAACATAATCAACTATGGTATGCCTTAGATGACGATGAAGAAATAACAGTTAACAAGGTTTTTAGATGCACTATTTTAAATTCAAGTGGAGAATACATCAAAATACCTAGACTGTCTAATGGAGAAATAAAACAGTTTTATAATGAAAGTAGTACGTCTTCTAATACTACTTGGACGGAGATATAATGGCAGCTGTAAGTAGTTCATACAAAGACCCTAATGATAGTTTTGTTTGGTGGATAGAGGGCGATAGAATCGCTATAGCTACATCTGAAGGAGATGGAAGTACTAACGAAACCAAAGAAGGTAGATTAAAACCAGTACAAATAGGCTCTGGTAACACCATTACTGATGGATTAGTAATATCTTATTATGCAGAACCAGATAAACTTACAAGTATTACCGGAACTATAGATATAGACAATTCTTTACAACCGGGTTTAATTGATTACGTAAAAGCAAAAGCTTTAATGGATGCGGCGGCATCTGCAACAGAACCTACTTTAGCACAGATTAAAATGGCTTCTGCTCAACAATGCATGGCTAACTATAAAGAATGTGTTAGAAGGTATGGAATGAAGAAAACAGATAAGGTGGGAGGAACTAGACAAGTAGCTCCTTCTGATTTACGATAATGTATAGAGGCCCTAATGGAGTTGGAAAAGGCGATAAACCTAGAGCTATAGGTATATCTCAAAAAGAATTTTCAAAACGTTGGGATTTAATATTTAACAAAAATAAAAAAAAGGGAACGAAAAGTGGCAACAGAACTAAGTAAGGACAGTAAATTAACATTTAGCTTAGAGACTGCAATAAGCATTGCTGTTACTATAGCTATGATAGTAGGTATGTGGTATTCATTACAATCGGAAATTGAAGAAGCAAAAAGATTGCCGGAACCCGAAGTATCTCGTATGGAATATGAATTAAAAGACCAAATGATTCGTGATTCGATATTAAACACGGAAGAGCAAGTAGATAAACTCGAAGATAAAGTAGATGATATTAAAGAAGATACTAGAATGATTAACGAAACTCTACTAAATATGAATAATCAATGAGGAATGTAGATGAAACAATATTATACATCGTTTTTGCTATGGCTTGGACTATTTTTGTCCTGCTCACCATTGCAATCGCAAACAGTTAACCTGGATAGTTTTCAAGATATACAGTTAATGAAGAATGAGTTCTGTGCTGTAATAGAAATCAATGCAAGCTGGAATTATCAAAATAAAGTATCACTAGAAAAAATAGAAAGATGCTATACGGGATATGTCGATATATCTAATAAGGATATTGGCAAAGTAATACAAAAAGAATGGAACATACGAGTTGTCCCTACAATCATCGTATTTGAATTTGGAAAAGAGGTTAAGAGATACGAAGCAGATTTAAGTATGCGATTCGCAGAAGATGAAATATTGAATCAAATACGAAAGGATATAATAAAATAATGCCAAGAAAAAAGAAAAAAAAGAAAGGCTTGTATGCAAACATACACGCTAAACGTAAAAGAATTAAAAGTGGTTCAGGGGAAAAAATGAGAAAGCCTGGAAGTAAAGGTGCTCCAACAAAAGCTAATTTTAAAAAAGCTAAGAAAACAGCTAAAAAAAGAAAGAAGAAATAGTGGCTAGAAAAAGAAAAAAAGCTATACGCAAGACTACTAAAGGTAAGAACGCTAATTATAGAAAGACTAAGTCTGGAGCAGGAATGACTGCTAAAGGTGTTAAAGCATATAGAAAAGCAAACCCAGGTAGTAAATTAAAAACCGCTGTTACTGGTAAAGTTAAGAAAGGTAGCAAAGCAGCTAAAAGAAGAAAATCATATTGTGCAAGGTCTTTAGGACAATTAAAAAGAAGTTCTGCAAAGACTAGAAATAATCCTAATTCGAGGATTAGACAAGCACGAAGAAGATGGAAGTGTAGATAAAGGAGATAAGATGGTAAATGTTATGATAGGTGTTTTAATAGGAATGGTAACTCATTATATTGTTTGTAAGTATAGCGGGTGTGTCAATGGATGTGATTGTTATAAATGGAAAGGATTAAAATAATGCCTAAACTAAATGTAGTAGCAAGTATTATTGACAAAGTAGCTGGACATGTAGACAAGTTTACTTTAGATAAAGAAGAAAAAGCAAACTTAATCATGGAGATTAATAAGGCTCAAATAGAAGTTAATAAGATAGAAGCAGGTTCTTCTAGTCTATTTAAAAGCGGGTGGAGACCTTTCGTAGGATGGGTCTGTGCTTTTGCATTGTGTTATCACTTTGTATTACAACCTATGATGGCTTTTGGATTAACTGCAGCGGGATACAATATTATATTACCTGAATTTGATATGACTACTTTGACTACGGTATTGATGGGACTTTTAGGTCTTGGAGGAATGCGTAGTTTTGAAAAAGTCAAAAGGTCTGCATAATGCCAAGAAAATCTTTACAGCTCAATGACTTTAGTAAGGGGCTTAACACTAAGTCCTCTCCTAGAGATATTTTACCTAATCAGGTATCAAAAGCAAATAATGTAAACTTACATAATCCAGGTTTAATATTATCTTCTTCTACCTCAAGCGTTAAGTCATCTGCCAACGCACCTAACACGCAAACAGTTGCGGGGTATGGTGCATTTATGTTTAACAGTCAATATAATACAGACAACAGTGGAACTTTAGGAACTGCAGTTCAAGTATTCGCATTCCCAGAAAATAATGGCTCAGGAACAAGTACAAAGATTTTAACATACGCCAGACAATTTGGTAATACTAGCACCCTTACTTTAACAGAAGATTCTAACGATGCTATTATTGACATGCAAACTGAAAACGGAGTATTACCAGTATACTATTATGTTGATGGTACTTTATTTGTATCAGATGAAAACGTAGTAGATGAAGTTACAGATTCACATGAAGAGCCAAGACGTTTAGTATATGTAAATGAAACAGATAGATTTGGAACTGATATTAGTGGTTGGTTAGACACTACTATGCAAGTAGAAAAATTAATTACTAAATTTGAGGATATAACGAAAGGAACAAGTTTTACTGACCCTGGAGCTGGAGAGTTTAGTATAAAATTACAGACAGACCCAACTTTAGATTCTCAATCATTTTTTGATATTATTGAAAATGATGATGCTGATAACTTTCTTAAAGTAACGTCTAATCCAAATGAAACAAATCCAGACCCTACTGCTGACATAAAAATAACAGATAAATTAATTCATTTAAAACTAACAGATGCAAATGATATGTCATCTGTTTCTTTAAACTATGGAGGAAGTAGTGGTATATCAACTGGAGGAATAGCGAATCTTGTAGGAGAAATTATACATATTAACGGTGAAGCTATGAGAGTAAGAAGTACTAATACTATGAATGGCTCAGGAACTTTAGATGTACTACAACTTCTTGTAGATAGAGATGTGTTTGGAACTGGTGCTTTAGAGCACGCTACTGGAGCAAAAGTTCAGACAACCTTAACAACAAGCATAAGTGTTACTGGTGGTGGTTGGGAAGCAGGTTCCTATGAATTTTGTCACAGTATAGTAGATTTACAGGACAATGAAACATTACCTCAAACACCTAAAACAACTTTATTTCCAATAACAACTGGTGCATATTTTACTAACGTAGGATTTAGAATAAAAGATACTGGATTTAGTGGGTATAAAAATGAAAAAGGTGTAAGAGTTTATACTAGGAAAAAGGACGGTAACGGTAGATGGATACTATTTTTAGACGTAGATTATCAAAGAGGAGTTAGAACAAATCTATTTGAAGATTTCAATGCATTCACACACCCTTCTGATACAAACTTTGCTGACGTTACAGGACTAGATGTAGTAAATCCTTCTTTGGATACTTACGAAAGTATTAACGGATATTCTCAAGACGAAGAAAGTATTGATGTGGGAACTAGAGCAGCAATAGGTACATCTGGAGGATTTAAAGCTGCTACGGTATGTGCTAGAAGAGCTTGGATTGGGAACGTTAAAAAGAATGGAGAGGTGCTTGACGATAGAATATATTATAGTCCAGTTAATAGATTTGCAACATTTCCTGATAGTTATTATCTAGACATTGGTATTAGTGACGGCGACTCTATTACAGCTTTACATAGCTTAGGTAATAGGTTGTTAGCTTTTAAACAAAAAAAATTATATGTTATTAATGTATCATCTACCTCAGATGCTGGTTGGTACCTAGAAGCAGAGTATGATGGTATGGGATGTATTTTTCAAAACTCTGTAGCTAAAACACCTTTTGGAATATCTTGGGTAAACAGAAATGGAGTATATCTATTTGATGGACAGAGTATGCCAAAAGAACTAACAGCTTCTTTAGATGACAATCTTTGGCAAGCAGGACAAGAACTAAGTGATGTTTTATTAAAACCTTCTATATCTTACGAGCCAAAATATAAACAATTATACGTTTTACAAGACTCTTCAATGACATCAAATAGCGGTGTAGATACAGAAGATAAAGTTTTTTGTTTTGATTTTGCAACTCAAGGTTGGACTACAAGAGCGTGCGTAGGTAGTGCAGATGTGTCTAACTTTGTAGAATCATTTGATGGTGTATATTTCTTTAAACATTCAGATGATAAAATTCATTCACTAACTAACAATTACGGTACTAAAAGCATAGAATTAATTACTAAAGATATAGATTTTGGTAACCCAGGATTAGTAAAAAAAATTAAAAAGGTTTACATTACAGCTAGAGATGCAGCAGCAAATACAACACTAACATTAGCTTATGCTTTAGATGGAAGCACTAGCTATACAGCACTAACAGGACAGGCGGTTAATAATGACAACTATCAAATTAAAGGATTTACAGTAAATCAAAACTGTGAATCTATATCATTAAAAGTTACCTCTGATGGTAAAATAGATATAAATGATATAAACATAGATTACAGACAAACTAATAAGAGACCTTCATAATGCCAAAATCTGGCAAACATAATGTCAATAACATTGACTCTTTCTTTAGAGTAAGACCATCTAAAACTAATATTAGAGAGGGTGAAACAGTATCGTTTCTAGAAGATGGAGTACTTGTAAAACAAGAAAAAAGAAATGGTGTTGTATACGAACAAAAATTTACTGAACTTTCTAGCTCTGCAAAAGTAACACAAACTACTGGAGATGTAACAAACTTAATAGTAGCTGGTAGCTCATCTTCTGAAGGTGATGTAACTGGTATTACAGCTGGCACAGGTTTGACGGGTGGCGGTGCTAGTGGTAACATAACTCTCAATATAGACTCTACTGTTACTACTCTTACAGGAACACAAACTCTTACAAACAAAACTTTAACAGCACCTACTTTAACTACGCCAGCATTAGGAACACCAGCAAGTGGTGTTATGACTAATGTAACAGGTACAGCTGCAAATTTAACAGCAGGTTTAGCAACATTAGCATCTACCGTTACTGTAACAGATAGTACAGCAAATACTAATTTTCCTGTAGTGTTTCACAATGAATCTAATGCTTTGTTAGATGATACTAGTGCATTAACCTACAATCCAAGTTCTGGTACTCTTGTAGTGCCAAACTTAAATGTAAGTGGAACAACAACTACTGTAGATACTACAAATCTTGTTGTATCAGATAAACTTATTGAGTTATCTAACGGAGCAACTGGAACTCCTGCTGCAGAAGCAGATTCAGGATTAATTATAGAAAGAGGAAGTTCTGACAATGTGTTTATTGGCTGGGATGAAGGTAGCGATAGAGTAAGATTTGCTATAACATCATCTACAGGTTCTTCAAGTACAGTATCTTTTAGTTCTAATGCAAATATACAAGCAGGTAGATTATATGGAGATGTTACTGGAGATGTTACTGGTAATGCCGATACAGCTACGACGTTAGCTACTAACAGAGCTTTTTCTTTAACAGGCGATGTTACTGCTAGTGGAGTTAATTTTAACGGCTCAGCAGCTGTAGAGCTTACTACTACAATAGCAGCCGATTCAGTAGAAGGAACAATGTTAAACACAAATGCAGCAGATACTTCTACATTAGAATTATCAAGTGATACCTTATCGGTATTAAAAGTACCAAATGCATTGACTGCAGGTACTGGTATAACAGCAGCAGGAACATTTGACGGAGCAGCAGCTAGAACTATATCTATAACACCAGGACAAACAGCTATTACATCTATATATAATACTGGTTTAAAATTAGGATATGGTAGCTCTGATGCTCATATAGATTTTAGCACAGACAATGAAATACATATGGAAATAAATGGTTCTCCAGAATTTAAAGTTCTTGCAAATGGAATTTCTATAAACCAAGGAGACAAAATATTCTTAGATGGTGGAGGAGATACATACATTCAAGACGATTCTGGCGATACAATGCGTTTTGTTGTTGGTAATCGTAATATGATTGAAATGATTGAAGATGACAGTCAGGATATGGTAGTAATTGGTAACGGTTCTACTGATGTAGATTTTATTGTAGAAGATGATGCTGGAGTAGCTGTATTAACAGTAGACTCAGCAACAAGTAAAACAACCTTACATAGCTTAGATGTTACTAATAATGTAGGACTAGGAGACGTAACGGCAGACAATGTAGCTTCTAATAGCTTTCATTATAACAATAGTGGTTCATTAGGTGCAGAAGCATTTACAATTGGTGCTAGTGGTGGAGTTAATTTCACACAAGCTATTGCTTTATCTAATGCTGATTTCTCAGCTAATTCTAGTGATGGTGCTGTATTAAATCTTAAAACAACTTTAACAAATGAAGATGCTGTAGATGTTTTAGGTAGAGTAAACTTTTCAGCTCCTGTTTCTGGTAATCCTGGAGATGACTCTAGACTATTAGCAGCTTCTATTGTAGCACAAAAAAGTGCAGCATTTAGTGCTAGTTCTAATCAAACAGATATGATATTCCAATTAGGAGTATCTGAAGTTGCTACAGAAAAATTTAGAATATTAAGTGATGGTAAAATAAAGATTGGTAATGCATATACTTTACCAGCTTCTGATGGTTCTGCAAATCAAATATTAAAAACAAATGGTAGTGGAACAGTATCTTTTGCAGCTGAATCAACTCCTGCAATTACTGCACTTAACAATGCTACTGCAAATGAATTAGTAACAGTAGGTTCTACTACAACAGAATTAGACGGAGAAGCTAATCTTACTTTTGATGGAAATCATTTATATTTACCAGATAGTAGTAATATAAAATTTGGAGATTCTCAAGATTTAGAAATTAAGCACGATGGTTCTAATAGTATTATAAAAGCAGATGGAACTGGAGATTTAACTATAAGACAAGATACTGCTGATAAAGATATATTATTAAGATGTGATAATGGTTCAGGTGGTATTGCAACTTACTTAACATTAGATGGTAGTGCTACTAAAACAACACTACAAAAAGATTTAAGAGCAGATGATGATGTAAAGATACAAGTTGGAAGTTCAGGCGATTTATATTTAGTTCACGATGGCACTAAAAGCGAGATAGTTAAT
>Ga0098056_1001110_pt1 | contig 10885 bp, 20 predicted proteins | sample 17BtaG_FD_92583 | JGI IMG/M metagenome (GOLD analysis project Ga0098056, IMG submission 92583) | Marine viral communities from the Subarctic Pacific Ocean - 17B_ETSP_OMZ_AT15314_CsCl metaG | ecosystem: Environmental > Aquatic > Marine > Oceanic | place: Subarctic Pacific Ocean | collected...
AATAGTTGATAATGTGCCTAGTATGTAAAGGCTATTATATATACTTTCCTTTGTCATAGTTAGCTAATTTTGTGAGGTATCAAGTTATTTTCAAATAACCATATGTCGCACCCTTTAAAGGTTTCTAGCATGTAGTTATTCAAATCATATCTTAATTTTACATTATCATCAATAAACATAGTAATCTCAAACGTGGTTGTATTGCTTTCTACATCACCACCACCACAAAAGCCAACGCTACAAAAATAAGGAACTTTGGTAAATCTTAAGGTACTATTCAAATAGTCTTTTGCTTTTGCTATTTGTGTTTGAACTTTGTTTGTGTGGTTATCTCTATTAAACAAGATTTTATAATTTACTTTCATTTTATTAGTTATTAAGTTAGTATTTATTAATTAATTGATTTGATTTGCTTTGCTATGGTTTTGATTTCATCGAATTTAATACGATGACACCCCACCACAAGAGCGTTATGTTTTGACCCTTTGATGGTGTAGTGGCTTATCTTGTAGCCTTTTAAGGTGTTATTAATTGCCTCTTGATTATATTTTAGGCTCTCTAAGGCTCTTAATAGCTTTTTTGCCTCTTGTATATCAATACGCACGTTTTGAGAGGTGTGGACGTGATACCCTTTGTCATTGTAGCGTAATTGCAAAAGGTCAAAATCTAAGCGTAAAAAGTCGCTTTTGCCTAATCTATACTTTTTTACTAATTGCTTTTGCTCTCTCTCTCGCTTTGCTTTCTCTCTTATCTTTTGGGCTTTTATTTCGCTTTCTAAGGTTTCTATATTTGCTAGGCTATTATATAAATATTGAAGCCTTTTAAAATCTTTTGAGCGTTTGTCTAATTTGGTGTTTATTTTCTCATAATTTGACCACCTTAGAAAATTGATTTTATTTTCTTTACAAAATGCGTCAAACTCGACAACGCTATTATATAGGCGTTTTATTGTGTTAATGTGGTGCAATTTGTTTGTTCTAGCAAAAGGAATTTTTTTTGCTAGGCTTTCGCACTCACTAAGAGCATTTTTAAGAAAAACCTCACTAGAAAAAAATCTTTTCAGGTGGCGTGTAGCGTGTTTTGTTTCGTGAATATGTTTTGATGTGGTAGAACTATACCCAATATCATTTATTAACACGCTTTGAGGCGTTAAAATTTGGGCTAGTTTGTAATGACTACCATAAGAAAAAAGGCTTTTGCCATTAAAGTAGATATTTCTACTTTGATTTTTTCCTTCGCTTTGAATTTGATTTGCAAAGTAATGTATTACCTCGCTAGTGTTTTTTAATACTCTACGCATTTTTTTAGTTTTTGTTATTAATTGATTTGAGGTTGCAATATATAAAATTTTTATACAAAATAATTTTTTTATCAACTTTTTTTGTGTTAGATGTTAATAAATACAAAAGCAATAATAAAAGCACCAAAACACCAAAAGCCAACAAAATACCCTAGTCTATGTAAACGAAAAACCTAGCGTACTTTTATGTAAACGAAATTTTTAGCGTACTTTTTTAACAATAAAAAACCCCTCTAAATTGAGGGGCTTTCTTTTTACATATCATTAACATAAACTAAAAATGCCAATGCGACTATAAATATCCAAAATACTATCATATAATTAATTTATAAGTGTTAATACCTAGTTCATTTGCTTTCAATCTAAAAAAATACTGCTTTGTATCAATAATTTCATATTTCCACAGTAATCTTAGATAATTTGGTGTATTATTCTGCTTTTCCATAATTAATCTTTATTTTTTAAAAGTTGAATTTGTTGAGCTAACTCTTTTGTTCTACACTCTAATTCTTCTATATATGTCATTAGTGCATTAATATAAAAGTTATCATCTTCTTTTAGCTCTTCTAATCTGTAAGAATTAAAGTAGTTGAAAGCATCATCTACAATATCAATTAATTTATTATTATTCATATCTATTATTTAGTTTTATTTATTAGTTGGTTTATCGTTATCACTATACAGATTCATAATATTGTTTGCCATTGTTTCTACCTCTCCATAGGTCTGATTGTAGAAGTTTTGTGCCTCTTCTGTCAATGTATAGCATCTATCATCAAGATTACTAAATCCAGTGTTAGCGTAATACTCTCCAAACTGTAATTCTGTCATTTCTGTAGCTATCTCATCTACAAACTCCATAAATCTGCTATTGTCTATATATATTCTATTCTGTTTCATAATTAGTTTTTGTTAAATTCTTTAATAAATTCTACTACTGCTTGGTAAGTTCTTTCCATATTGCCCATTGCATCATAAAAAGTAAAGTTTAAATCATCATTCATTTGCTCTATGTGATAGATGTTAAGGCACTTGTTTAATACAGGCATGAGCCAATCCCAAGAAGAATGATACTCAAGTTTATCAAGATATATAATATCATTACCATTTGGTGTTTTAAATATCATCATTGATTTATCATTCTCAGAGGTAGTCATACCCATAAATTCTGCTATTAGTCTATTTTCTTTCATAATTAGTTTTATTAAGATTGTCTTTCTTCTTTATATTCCATCAACTCATTAAAAAATTGTATTCTATACGCATCAGGATTTGACATACATTTAGCTAATTCTTTAATCCAATCTTGATTTGTCATATTACAATTATTTAAATCTATTTCGTAATAGTGTTTGAGTTGTTCTATTAATTTATTCTCTTCCATATCCATTATAAATGCCCCCCTATATTTAATTGATTACAATCATATCTCCATTCACTTTCTGAAAGAGGTTCATTCATTCCGTCATAATCATCTACTCCACTTCCAAATTCATATTTAGTTTCATTAATACTAGCATCCATTTCATATATATATGTATGCTCATTTTTAATAAGCCATTCTTGGATGTCTTTTACATCATTAGGAATTTCTATTTCTACCTCAGCAAACTTGTGATAGACACTTCTGTTTTGAACTTTTACTTTCATAATATTAGTTTTTGTTTGATTTGAATTATCATATAACTACAATAATTTGAAATAAACAAATAATTCTAATTTATTTTTTGGATAATTACTAGAGTGCCAGAAAGGTGTCAAAGCAAATCTTGTGTGTGCGTGTAAAGGGAAATCTTAGCGTACATTTATGCGTGTAAATGCAAATTCTAGCGTATAATTGAATAAAAAAAAGAGGTAACAAGTCGTTACCCCTTTTAACAATTATCAAATCAACTATACTAATATGCTTTCGTAGATAAAAGCACATAAAACTAAAAACTTTTACAATATAAAGAAATTATTTTGATATAATTGGCAATTTTAGAAAAAATGTGTCAATCTCGCCACTTGACCACTGTTTTTGTCGTGTAAAAATGCTTCAACAGCCTTTGGAGTGCCAACATAACCCTTTCTTGAGTGCCAACTATCACTAGAGCTTGGTGAACGCATATATTCTACTGTACAGCCTATAAAATCCTTTGCATCTCTCCATTTATGTTTTACTTTATGGTGAATATGATGTAAATACCAGTATCTGTACTTAGTTTCCGACCAGAGTAAAGGTTTCTCCTGTGCCATTGTCAAGGGTAAATTGTCCATTTTGCATCCATCGCCATGTTCAAGACCAATAAGGTTTAATCCGTAAGAATAATACTTACGATGTGATACACCTGCATCTACAGTAACATCATCTGCATTTCTAAACCAAGCCTTTAGTGCGTGTGCCAAGTGAAATCCACTTTGGTAGTCATGATTTGACATACTATGTACACAATCTACAGGAGCAATCTCTCTTAGCATTTCTACACATTGTACATAGACCTGTAATGCGACCTGGTAATGTTCCCACCACTTACCATCTGTGTCCTGATAAGTGCCTTTTGAGGTTGAAGAATATACATTATCGACATGAAGCACATCATTCCCTATACAAAATAAAATACGATTTACATTGAAACCTTTTGCTTTGTTTATGAGACCACTTACACCTAATAGCACTCTTTCTATTGCTACATCCATGTTATACTCTTCGCCTGTTTCCTCTTTATTTGCGTACTTGCCAATGTGAATGTCAGCAGGGTTTATAACTAATAGATGGTCTCCCCCTTTATACTTGATTTTAGGGTACTTAGGGGCATTATCTTCTATAAGTTGTAGTACGTTATCAAAAACACTCTTCTCGTCTACAGAGCCAGTTTTTGTAACAACACTAAAACGTAATTCACCAGACATATTTTGCCAATGTTTTACAGAAACAACATCATTTTTGTCAATTCCTCTTTCAGCAAGGTGTTTGTCTAGTGCAGAGTTGTGTGTAAGGTTATAATTAAGGTTATCTAAATCACCAGCTCTATGCTTGTATATTAAATCAACCTCTTCATCGTTTAATCTTAATCTTTTTCCCATATTCCATAGATTTTACACCCTTTGACCTCTTTTATAAGAACTTTAGTATATTCTTTTTGGTCTTTTTCTGATGGTTTCAGATATTTTGGGTTTTTTGAATTTAATTTTCTTTTTTTAGGCATGAGCCAAACTTATTTAGATTTTTTAACCTTTTCGTAAGACCTTCCTCCAAAATATGAACCAATGACTGTTAATAAAGTCAATTTTATTAGTTCAATCCATGAGTTTTCTACCTTAAATGCTAAAACTCCAGCATCTATGAAAATTAATAGCATTGTGCATAAAACGATAAATATAAGTATCATTGGTCGTACATTTTTACTCAACCAAGAGTCGCTATTCATGTCAGAAACCCATCTTTGGGTTACTTGTTTTTGCATTTCTGCTTCGTGAGCCATAAAAAGCTCTTTTATTTTTTGCTCTGCCTGTAACTTTTCTTCTTGTGTTGTCGTAAGATTATCTATAACCCCACCAACTTCTTTGACAAGTTCAGAAGTTCCACTAGAAAATATTTTTGATAGTATACCCATTACCTATGATGTTTACAATTTTTATATGTAGCTAAATCTTTTTCTAGCTCCACAATTCTATCTTCACACTCGTTAATTATCTTTATCTTCTTTTCTAGCCTTTGTTCTAATACGCTTATGTCTTCTCCTAGTTGCCCTATTTGACTGTATGCAATACCCATAGTAAAGATAATACCTATTATCCATATAATGTTACCTATGTTTATTGTTAAGTCCTTTTGTATCACCCTAGAAACATCTTAACTATTAGACCAACCAATGCAACATAGATTACCCAAAGGGATTTACTCATGACTTTTCTAGTAGACGTATTACGATTTACTCTAGCTACTACACCCAAATCAGGGTCTAATACTTTTTCTGTGAGCATATCTAATTTAGCTACCACCTTGTCTAATTTATCCTCCATAGAGTCTATTCTTTGTTCCATTAATGCTACTTCCTTTATAATGTCCTTATTAGTTGCCATTATTTTACTTTATCAAAATCTATATATTCTATTGTTACTTCATTTCCTTTCTCTAGCTCTTTCGCAATATCTGGATATACTCTTTTATACGCATTAGTGGACTTTCCAATGAAGCCATCTTTGATGATTTTATTGTTCTCTTGTGAATCACCCAAAAGAAGGCATCCAGCAGTATGAGAATCATCGTTACCACAATGGATAAGTATGTATTCAAAACCTGGTACATTACATACTTCCAACATACCTTTATGGATTGTAGGAAATCTTTTTTTATACTTCGCATCAAATCCACCTTCATTTCTAAATTGTATTTTATATGTACCAGCAGGTATTCTTGTTTCTCCTTTGACCTTTAAAACTCTATGTTCATCTTCTAAGGTATACGCCATAAACAATAAGCCTATGTCGCTATCTTCAAAAAGCAAACCATTTGTACAGTCTGCCTGACTACTAAACCTTAGAACCTTGAGTTTCATTAGATAGACGCTACAAATACTTCTACATCACAAGCTGCTACACTTGCTTCAGCAGACATTACAAAAGTTGAGTTATGAGAAACTGCTCCTTGTGCTATATCAGCATTGTCAGCATCAAAACTTGCACCACCCATGATGAAAGATTTACCTGCTTCTAATTTGATTACCATAGCATCTGTTCCAAATACTTTTAGGTTTACAAAGTTAGTGTCATCTAAATTTGTAACTCTAATATATTTTACGTTTGCAGCCACTAAAGAACCTTGTCCTGTAGAACCTAATTCTACTATAGGAGTAAATGCAGAAATTGGAACTTCTACTACTCTGCTATAAACCTCATCAATATCAGCTATTGTTAAGGTGTTTGTGTTACCATAAGACTGACCATTCAATGTTACATTGTCAGTCAATGTTACAGTTAAATTTGCGTTTGTTACTGTTGTTGCCATTTATTTATTTTTTAAAAAATTATTTATTATTTTATGCTACTTTTACTATACCCCTATCATTATACAAAGTCCCTCTTGCACCAGCTCTTGTTGGCATATTAGCTAAGTTACTTAATATAGATGTTTGTGCAGAAGTTAAACCAGTCTTAGCAGTATTAGCTGTTATCGCACTTGCTTGTGCTTCAGTAATACTTGTAATTTCTGCCTGAATATATCTTCTTAACTCTTCTATATCTTCAGAAAGCTGTTGTATAGCATATAAAGCAGGAGCTAAGTTCTCAAACATACCTTCATCAAGTATGTGGTCTCCATTATTAAACTTAGTTCTAATTTCAGTTTCAGTAGAGGTGTCTATTGTTTTAGAATCTCTATCTTCTCCTGTATTCTTATTAAATATATCCGATGATTTTCTTTCTCCTAGTGCCATAATTATATTGTGTATTCCCAAACAAGAGTAACATTTACATTTGCCACTCCTGAAGATGATTTTATTATAGAAACGCCTATTACGTTTCCTTCGCTAAAAGTTGCATTGCTAAAGTTAGCAGTTCTACTAGTTTGTGCAACACTTAAATTAATTCCTGTAACCTCTTCAGTTGGTGTAGAGCCAAAGCCTACTGCTGTATTGGTTATTTTATGAAATTGTAATTTACAGTTTGAACCAATGTTTCCTGATGACCTAACAATAGCTTTTAACAATCTACCAGTATAAGGAGCTAATGTCCTTGTATAGTAAATTGTTGGATTACTAGATTCATTTAGATTATTAAAAGGAACGAAAAAGTCTGCTGTTGTACTAGAACTATTCATATAAAATGCGTGGTCGCTAGTAGAAATCTGCTTTACCTTTCTTGCATCTACAGAGTTATCAGGATTAAAAAACACTTGACTTTCTGATAAAAGAAAACCAATTACTCTGGCATTATCTCCTAATCCTGTTGGTGCTTCCATAGTAAATAAACCACTATCACTTAAATATACAGGGTCTCCTATACCACTAAGTGTTTGACCAATAGTAACAACCCCCCTCAAGAGCATTCCGTCTTGAGTGGAGCTTGTTCCTAGTGCCACAGCTAGTAGACCATCGTGTCTACCAGCTACATCTTGGTCGGCAGAAACCCATATAGGACTATTTCCACTTACAATTAAAGGTGTATAAATACGACCAGCAGTTGTAGTTGTTGTTGTTCCTAAAAATGTAACATCGCCATCGTGAGTACCTGCTGAACCTCCTGGTACTGCAAATACTTTAGCGTTACTTTTTTCATAAGGTCTTGCCATAATAGTTTATTAATTTATTATTATCCTACTTTAGATACTAAAACTGAAATATCATCAGTTGCTGGAGCATCGTTAAAGCCAATAGTAATTTGGTTATTTGAATTTCTTACAACTTCTGCATAAACAGTCTCATAGGTACTTGCATCATACATTTGTACAATAACATTTCTTGTTCCTAAGTTATGAGTTACAGCAATACTTGTTGATGAGCCATCACCAATTTTTGCTTGATATGTTCTTGCAGCTAGGTGTGCAGGAGTTACATATCTAGTTGTATCAGTACCAGCAGCAGCTTCTGTGTTAGTTGCTCTCTCTACAATACCAGCAGTAGTTGTACTTGCAGCAACCTCATCACCTGTGTTAGTTCCACTTTGACCACTTAAATAAGCCTGGTCAATAGCAGTACCATTCCATACACCTGTTCCGATAGTACCTACAGTTACTATAGAGCTACTACCTGCAACAGGAGATTTACCTGCTAAAGCAGAAGTAATTGTACCAGCATAGTTTGCATCATCATTGATGGCAGCAGCAATCTCGTTTAGAGTATCTAATGCTCCTGGAGCTCCACCAATTAAATCACCAATCTCTGTTTGTACATATGCAGTAGTTGCAATTTGTGTAGTATTGGTGTTAGCAGCAGCAGTAGGTGCTGTTGGAGTACCTGTTAATGCAGGACTAGCTTTAGGTGCAGCAGCTTGTAATGTATCATACATCTCATCTGTCATTACACCCCAATTAGTTGTGTTTGCAGCAGGAAGAGAAGCATTATTACCATCAGATGATGTTACTGTAAAACTAGTTGAATTTGTAATAACACCTAAATCGGTGTCTACGTTTGTCTCTTTAGCTGTGTTAGCTTGTATAGCACTTGCCTGACCAGCAGTAATTCCTGTCTTAGCATTGTTAGTTGCAATATTAGACTCCATAGTGTCTAAATCAACAGCTTGTGTTACAGATATATGACCTACTTTAGTAGCATCAGCACTTGGATAAGAGTTCTTTGCTGTGTTAGCAGCTACAGCCGAAGCATCTGTATAAGATATTTTAGAGTTGTTAGTAGCTATGTTAGACTCCATAGTATCTAAGTCTACAGCCTGACTAACAGAAATGTGTCCTAACTTAGTTTGCTCTCCACTAGTAATACCTGTTTTTGCAGTGTTAGCTTGAATTGCATCGAACATTTCATCAGTCATAACACCCCAGTTGTCTGTATCAGCAGCAGGTAAACTTGCGTTTGTACCATCACTAGAATTTACTACTAATGATGTGCCACTTTGTGTAACAGATAGATTGGTGCTTACGTTGCTTACTTTAGCATTGTTTGCTGTAATATCACTTGCTTGTTGTGTTGTTATTCCAACTTTAGCAGTGTTGGCTGTAATAGCGTTAGCTTGTGCTGTAGTAATACCAGTCTTTGCTGTGTTAGCACTAATTGCACTAATTGTAGAACTATCAAGGTTTACAGTAGCTGCACCAGATGAGCCACCTGAAACATCAATGTTGTTACCACCAATAACTTCAGTAATATCACCAACTGCTGATGATAAAGTTACCCAACTACCTCCGTTATAAAACTTTAGTAAGTTTAGTGATGTGTTATAATATATTTGCCCTTCAACACCTGAAGGGTCTGCTGCTAAGTGCTGAATTTTAAAATTCTGCAACTCATGGTCGTTTAAATCTATGTTTCCATGTACATCTAAATCGACTAAAAATTTAATTTCTGCCATTTTTTTTATTTATTATTAATTAATTAAAATACGCTTTCCCAGAGAAAGCTCCACTAAAGGTTAGTGTTACCTGATTCAGCGAATCGTAATCAACTTGACCTTGAACTAATGTACCTGCCGAATCTACAACAGATACACTAGCATTTTTACCTAAATTATGTGTTACAACCCAAGTTGCACTAGCAACATTTTGATTATGCACATAGTTTTTATCGTTTACACCTGTGTTATTTAATATCGTAGAAAATGGAGTGAATCTTATGTTACCATTTGCATCGGTATGTAGCACTTCATTTGTAATTTCTACATCTGCGATACTAACACCAAATCCTGTTCCATTTTCTAGGGCAGGGGAGGCTGTAGTCAATCCTGTTACAGTTACTACCCCACTACTGTCTTTTGATGACACAAAGTCTGCGTGTGCGTCTAAAGCACCATGTAAAGCAGTTCCTACCTCTATAGCTGTAGAGTTTATACCTGTATTGGTAACGTCTACTGCTATAACACCTCCATAACCAGCAGGAGTAGAAATAACATTTGTGTTTATGATTTGAAAATATACAGCATACTTAGTTTCATCATAACTATTATATATACATAAATATTGATGGTGTAAATTACCAGCAACATCTGCAATGGGAGTTATGGTTAGTGTGCTTGTATAGTTTGCTTTTACCCACTCAACTATACTTTGCCCATTCTTAGTGGACACTGTTCGTTTTCTAGCAGGAGCAAATCCTTTTGGATTATGTATCTGGGAATCAGTTAAATTATTATGGTGCTTCATTTATCTAGTATGTTATAATCCCATGTCTTTTACTTACATTTCCACCTTTTGTTTTGTTATCGCAGCCATCACATCCTTTCCATTCAGGATATAAAGTTGTATTATCATCTAAGTATTTCTCCATTTTTTTCTTGTACGTTTCAGCCTTTTTAAAGGTTTCTTGTCTCAAGTAATTTAACTTAGATGGGTCTACAGGACTTGTAAAGTCTGCTAAATTATCAACAACACCTTGTGATGTTGTATTATAAGTTATGTCTGGCAATATCTCAAATTTTACGCAAAATGCCAAATAATTTTTTATATAATCGTTTACTAATGTAACATAGCCACCAGCGACACAAGCATCATATAAATCTTCACCCAAAAAAGGCTTAACGTGATTTAACTCTGCTATCTCTATAAATGTGTCTTTAATCAAATGTGTATCAAAGTTTGCGTTTGTTATACACCTAGATATTACTTCTGATTTAGTTATTAGTGGCATCTTCTTCGTTTATATCGTTATTATTTTCTTTTGCTTCATTTTGCTTTGACTTTGCCTTTTCCTCTAGCAACTCTTCCATTTGTATTTTACTAAGCTCTGGCAAATGAAATATTTCTCTACCTTCTTTTATAGATATAAATTCAGAAGGTGATATTGCTCCAAGTAATGACACTGGTGGTTTAGTATAAAATGTTAGGTCAGAGGCATTTATACCTCTTTCGGTTTTTAAAATCTTTTTTAATATCTTCAAGAACATCTGTTGAGGTTCTTTTATAACTGTACTCATTGCTATATCATAAGCAGTAAGTAT
>Ga0098056_1001111_pt1 | contig 10872 bp, 12 predicted proteins | sample 17BtaG_FD_92583 | JGI IMG/M metagenome (GOLD analysis project Ga0098056, IMG submission 92583) | Marine viral communities from the Subarctic Pacific Ocean - 17B_ETSP_OMZ_AT15314_CsCl metaG | ecosystem: Environmental > Aquatic > Marine > Oceanic | place: Subarctic Pacific Ocean | collected...
GATTTGCCAGACCCACAATGGAACGCACCATTCTATGGTAGTTGTGATTTGTTGATGTCTATCTCAAAACAGACATATGGTATCAACAAAAGAGTGTTGAAGAAGTTTGGTATGGATTATGAAGGTTGGCAGATGGGTTATGTACCACATGGTGTATCTGAAAAGTTCAAACCAATCACCAAAGAATCCGAAGAGTATGGTAAGGTAACCGAAATGAAAGATAAGTTTGGTGTATCTAATAAAGAATTCATAGTACTCTATAACAACAGAAACATCCGTAGGAAGAATCCAGGTGATGTCATATTAGCATACAAAGAGTTTTGTGATACACTAACCACCGAAGAAGCTAAGAAGGTTGTGTTGTTGATGCATACTCAACCTGTAGACCAAAATGGTACAGACTTACCTGAGGTAGTAAACAATATTTGTCCTGATTATGATGTGAAGTTCACCAACTCACAACTGACAACAGATGAGTTAAATGTATTATACAACCTATCAGATGTTACAATCAATATGGCATCTAATGAAGGGTTCGGTTTGGCTACTTGTGAATCAGTAAAAGCAGGAACACCGATCGTGGTGAATGTTACGGGTGGATTGCAAGACCAATGTAACTTTACAATCGATGGTAAGTACATTACCGCAGAACAATATATTGATTTGGGGTCACTCCACAATAAGAGAGACTTACCACAGAATCTCAGTTGGGGTAGTTGGGTAAATCCAATCTGGCCATCCAATCGTTCTCTGCAAGGTTCACCTCCTACACCATATATTTTTGATGACAGATGTTCATTTGAAGATGCTGCAAAAGCATTGAGGCAATGGTATGATACACCATCCGAAAGAAGAACAGAATGTGGTATCGAAGGTTCAGAGTGGGTTAACTCTGAAGAGAGTGGAATGAGTGCAAGATTTATGGGTGAGAGATTCATCGAATATATGGAAGGTGCATTTGATAATTGGAAACCAAGAAACAAAGTTGAATTATGGAAAGTGTAAAGTTATGTGTAATTAGTTGTCCCATCGCAACGAGAAGTGGTTATGGGGCACGGAGTAGAGATTTTGTGAGGGGGTTGATTAAATCCAAACCAGATTGGGATATCAAAATACTATCTCAGAGATGGGGTCAAACTGCGATGGACGCACTCAAAGAAGGTGTTGATGATGACTTACTATCAAGAGTAATTGTAGGTCAGTTACAACAACAACCTGATTTATGGATTCAAATAACTGTACCCAATGAGTTTCAAGCTGTTGGTAGATACAACATCGGAATGACTGCTGGTGTAGAAACCACCATCATGCCACCTGAATGTTTGGAGGGTATAAATCGTATGAATAAGGTTATCGTATCATCACAATTCACAAAGGATGTGATTATGAACACCACATACGATAAGAAAGATGAGAAGACAAATCAGTTGGTAGGTCAGTTAAAGTGTAATGTACCTATTGAAGTTCTGTTCGAAGGAATCAATTTGGACATCTACAATGAGAAAGCACCATCAGAGGAAAGAATCAATGATGTACTCAAAGATGTCAAAGAATCGTTTGCATTCTTATTTGTAGGTCATTGGTTGAAGGGTGATTTTGGACAAGATAGAAAGAATGTAAGTGGTTTGATTTGGACATTCCTACAAGCATTCAAAAACAAATCCAACCAACCCGCACTCATCCTAAAAACATCAGGTGGTTCAACTGCATTGGTGGATAGGGTGAGATTGAAAAAGATGATTGAGAATATCAAAAATCAAATCGGTTCAGTAAGGTTACCAAATGTTTACCTACTCCATTCAGATTTGACTGATGCGGAGGTTAATGCATTGTATAATCACCCAAAGGTAAAGGCTCATGTGTCACTCACTAAGGGTGAGGGATTTGGAAGACCACTTTTGGAAGCAACAATTAGCGGTAAACCAATGATTGTTAGTGGTTGGAGTGGGCATATGGATTTCATCAAAAATGAGTTTGTATCAGTAGTCAACGGTAAGTTGGAGAATGTACACCAATCTGCCGCTGATAAGTTTTTGTTGAAAGAAGCACAATGGTTCACCGCAGACTACAATTTGGCAGGTGGTGTTATGCGTGATATGTTTGATAACTACAAACCCTATTTGGAGAAGTCACGCAAACATCGAAAGTGGAGTAAGGACAATTTCTCATATGATAAGATGGTTGAGAAGATTGGTGAGTTGTTCGATGAGAGTACTATGAGTGGTACACCACAACAACCACAACAGGTTGGATTGAAGTTACCCAAGCTAAAAAAGGTTGGAGAACAAACTAATGAACCACCAAAGTTGAAGTTACCTAAGTTGAAGAAGATTCAGTAATGTCGGGATTCTACAATACACATTTAAGAAGAACAACAGACCCTACTCAGATTACTAGAACTAAAATCGAAAGGGGTATGGTTTTAAAGATTAAGTATAAGTTAGATACTGCTACAAAACCATATTTGGTGTTTGTACTTCAACCTAAGTGGCCTAATACATCCGAAGGTAAATTACATGGTTTATCATTGGATGCAATACCACCACAAAAGTTGAGGGAGATTTCAAAGATATATAATGAGGTGATGTCGAATACGCCAAAAGTAAAAAGATTGGATGTTGCAAAGATTCAAATCAATGAACAATCAAAGGCATTTTATACATCAGAAATCAAAACAGAAAAGAAACTCAAAGCGGCATATCGTACATTCACATTGGAGAATATCAAATCGATGCAGGTTGTAAACTATGATTGGGGTAAGTATGATAAGATTCCATCAGCAGCTGAAAGAAGACAACGAATGGAAGAAGAAGCTAGAGAACGAAAAGAAATGGATAATCAATAATGAAGATAAGTTACGCAATACCTGTATGTAATGAGCATGTAGAGATACAAAGGTTAGTTTCATTCCTATTACAAAACAAAAGGAGTGTAGACGAGATTGTTGTACTCTTTGACTCAACCAATGGGACTCAATCTGTAGAAGATTATTTGAGAGCAAAATCTGTCAATTGTGAAATCAATTGGTTTCCCTACGAATTTGATGGTGACTTCGCAAAAATGAAGAACCATCTAAATAGCATGTGTAATGGTGACTACATCTTTCAGATTGATGCAGATGAAATGATGGGATTGCATTTGATGGAGTTAGTTCCACAAATAGTATCAATCAATAAGCATGTAGACTTATTCAGAGTACCACGAATCAACAAAGTCGATGGGTTAACCAAAGAACACATCCAAAAGTGGGGGTGGGCGGTCGATGATAGAGGAAGAGTAAATTGGCCTGACCCACAATGGAGGATTTACAGAAATGAAGACCATATTAAATGGGAAGGAAAGGTACATGAAAGAATAGTTGGACATTCCAACCACTCTATCTTACCTTTAGAAGAAGATTACTCATTGATACATATTAAGAGTATCGAACGACAAGAACGACAGAATGAATATTACAACACCCTTTCGTAATTGCAAGTAATATGATTTTAGATTGTACACTTAGAGATGGTGGTTACTACACCAATTGGAACTTTGACCCTCAAATGGTCAAAGACCTAATACAAGCTCTTAACCTTTCAAAAGTAGATGTGATTGAATTGGGTTATAAATCCCCCATAAAAGGTGGTAAGTATCGTAAGTGTAACGATAGGTTTATTTGGGATATGTTGGGGTATAAATTACCTGTCCACTCCAAGTTAGCATTTATGATTGATGCAAAGGACTTTATCAAAGATGGTGTGGTTGACTACTCTCTTATTGATGATGTGATTCACGAAAGGCAAAACTCACCATTTCAAATTTGTCGTTTAGCCATCAAACATTCAGAGATTGAACTTGCTTATTCTATTGGGTCGTACATTAGAGAAAAGGGTTACGATTTGGTAGTGAACCTTATGGGTATTTCTCTTTTAGGTGATGAACAAATCACCGAATTTGGAGTATTCACAGAATTGAAACCAATCGCACTTTACTTTGCGGATTCTTATGGAAACCTTACACCAACACAAACTAAAGAGTTAGTAACAATGTTTAAAGAATTCAATGTTGAGGTTGGGGTTCATACACATGACAATCTTGGACTTGCTTTTGCAAATTGTTTATCCGCAATGGAAGAGGGTGCAACTTGGATTGATGGGACTCTTCTTGGAATGGGCCGGGGTGTTGGTAATGTTAAAACTGAACAATTAGTGACTTACGATGAATACACATATCAAAACTATTCATCTGCACCGCTTCATAGTGTAATTAATAATTGGATGGTTAAACTAAAGGATACACATAAGTGGGGATTTACACATAACTATATGGTAAGTGGGTTACAACATATCCATCCATTATATCCACAGAAACTACAACAATCTCATCTGAATCCTAATCGTATTGAAGATGTGATGATGAATATTGAATCACCTGAAACATTTAACATTGGTGAAATCGAAGACAGTATGAAACCTAAAGTGGCTGTGGTGATTCCAGCACGATACAAATCATCGAGATTTCCTGGTAAACCCCTTGCTAAAATCAAAGGTAAGGAAATGATTATTTGGGTTGCTGAAATTGCTGAAAACGCAATTGGTAAAAACAATGTTTACATTGCTACTGAAAACAAGGAAATCATTGATGTGGTTAAGGGGTATGGATACAGAGTCATTCTAACTTCAGATTCGTGTCCAACGGGTACTGACCGAGTTGCTGAAGCGGCAATAGAGATTGATGCTGATATTATCATTAACATTCAAGGTGATGAACCTATGTTAAACCCATCGGATATTCAGAAAGTGATTGATGAGAAAATTAAATATCCAAATCACATTGTAAATTGTATGGCTTACTTAAACAAACACGAAGATGTAGACGATAAAAAGATTCCAAAGGTGATTACATCATTGGATGATGAATTAATTTATATTTCTCGTAATCCTATTCCTGGTACAAAAAGCGGAAATGGGTCAACTCCTACTGCCCACAAACTTAAAAAACAAGTATGTATATATGGGTTCAATAGAGAACATCTAAGTGAATTTGCAGGAATGGGTAAAAAGACACCACTTGAATTTGAAGAAGATATTGAAATCATCAGATTCTTAGAGATGGGTCATAAAGTAAAAATGGTAATGTTGGATAGTGATTCTCACGCAGTTGATTATCCTGAAGATATAGAACTAGTTGAAAAGATGTTAAATTAATGAAACGAGCAATTGTAATCGGTAATTCACCTTCAGTCCTTGAATACGAATATGGTAAATTCATAGATGAGTACTTTGATATAGTTCTTAGGTGTAATTGGTATCAGATAAATGGGTATGAGAAATATGTGGGAACTAAAACAAACATATGGTTTACTAGACTTTCAAAAACATTTGTAGATGCATATAAACATCCAAACAAATTTCATAAATTGGATAATAGTGTATATGATGTTGATGAATATTGGCTTAGAGTTGGCTCAACATTTAAAGGTGAAACTGATGAGTTTAAAAGGGATATGCCAAACACAGTACTTAGAGTTAAAGGACATGATATATTTTTAAAAAATTTCGATGTAAACAGAATTACAAAGGCCATACCATCCAATACTATGTGTATTGGGTTACAGCTAATCCAAACTGCATCTAAAGTTTTTGATGAAGTCTGGAGTTTTGGTAATACATTCCATATGGAAAATTTACCAAAAGGAAAATTAGGTCGGTATCATTATTATGATTTAGATAGTAATACATCCATATTGGATGAAAAAAACTTTAGAAAACACAACTATACTAAAGAAATGGAAATCCTTAAAGGATTGAATGTTAATATATTAGAGTACAAAAACGGAGTTGAAGATTTATTATGAGAAACAAACAAACATTAGATGCACTTCAAAATGTATGTGACCATATTGGTGATGTATCAGAGATGACTATGGTGGAAATTGGCTGTTATGCTGGTGAAAGTACCACCATTTGGTGTAAAAACTTTAAAGAGGTATTTGCCGTTGACCCTTGGGTTGATGGTAAAGGGTACGATAACAATGATGTAGCTTCACAGCAAATGTCAAACGCTGTAGAAAATGCATTTGATTCACGACTTAAAAAATATGATAACTTTGAAAAAATCAAAGACTTCAGTTACAATGTTGTTGACCAATTTGAAGATGAATCATTTGACTTTGTTTATATTGATGGTGAACATACTTATAATGGTGTAAGGAAAGACATTGAGTTATATCTACCAAAGATAAAAAAAGGTGGGTACATTGGTGGCCACGATTACAAACCTAAGTGGCAGGGTCTGATGGACGCAGTTGATGAAAGATTCGACAATCCTGATAAAGTTTTTGCTGATAATAGTTGGATTGTAAGGGTAGTTTAGGTGGAGAAATTGTATCAAAATAGTAAATTAGTTTGGTTAGGCATACCACGAACTGGAACTACAAGTTTACAGTTGGTTTTAGATTCTACATTTGGCAAACCATGCGGCCGCAAACATGAACAAATCAAAAAGTTTAATAGTGATACATACTATTTAACATTTACCAGGAATCCATATTCTCGAATGTTAAGTTTGTATGGTTGGTTTACAGTTATAAAAAACAATAAGTTATCATTTAACGATTTTGTAAATAAGCTTAAATCTATTGATACACAAAAGACATCAACCTACCATTGGTTGCCGCAATCAAGATACATACTCGATGTTGCTAATTTTAACTTTATAGGTAAATATGAAACATATGAAGAGGATGTATACAGGTTTTTAAGTGAATTTAACATCAAGTATACTAAGAAGATTCCACATGAATACAAAGGAGGTACGTTCAGTAGTGAATATATGACTACTGAATTTATTGAAGTAGTAAATTCTAAATATGAAGACGATTTTATAAAATTTAATTACTCAATGTTATAAAAGAAATACAATTATGATAAATTTTAGTGAAAGAAATTCAACGGACTACCCATTTCCTATTATAGAAGTAGAAAATTGTTTTGATGAAGAAACACTTGAGAATCTAATACAAGAATTTCCGAATGTATCATCAGAAGATACTGTAATGGGTGGTCGTAAAAAGATGCATACGAGTAGTCCAAACTTTCCAAAGTGGATTGATACCGCACCTACTTGGAAAAAGTTTTATGAGTATCTAAATGATGACTCAGTATTTCATACGATTATGGATTACTATGGTGAGGACTTATTAAAATGGGGGAGTAATGTTACTAAGAACAGTTCGTTATCATCAGATTGTTTCCTACACATAGATTGGTCAGTCGCAAACGATGGTTATGTAAGAGAAATCCACAGAGATACTGATAGGAGAATTTGGAACTTTGTGATATTCTTCAATGATAAGGATTGGGAAGGTGGTGACTTTGTAATACATTCATCTGATAGCATGACAAGGTTAGACCAAAGGTTATGGAAAGAAAACGCATTACCTATACACCAAACAGTTGAGGCAAAAAAAAACAAAGGAATATTTTTCCTATCAACGCCTGATTCATATCATTCGGTATCTAAACAATTCAACACAAATACCCCTCGTAAATTTATCTATGGTTCATACTCATTAAGAAATGGAGATGTGTTCAAAATTAGAAACAAATGAAAATAGAAGAATACGATAAGTTACAACGCCAAGAAAACAACAACCAAGTTGCAATAGACTTTGATGGTGTTGTCCACAGAAACTCAAAAGGATTCCACGATGGCACGGTTTATGATTCACCGATTGAGGGTTCAATAGAAGCTATTAAATGGTTTAAATCTCAAGGGTATGACATCGTATTATTTACAGCCAAAGTAAAACCAGATAGACCACTTGTAAATGGGAAAAGTGGAGAAGAGTTGATTTGGGAGTGGTTGACTAAATATGAGATTGATACTTATATAAAAGAAATAACTTGTGAGAAACCAAGAGCGATATGTTACATAGATGATAGAGGTATCAGATTTGAATCTTGGGAACAAACACTAAAACAATTCAATGAAATTACAAACAACTAAGTTACGAGAAGAACTTCTAAAATTAGAAGAACCCCTTGAACGATTAGAGGTATTGAAAAATCAATATGAAGGGGAAGCTGTATATATTATTGCAGGTGGGCCATCACTCAATAATTACTCAATGGAATATCTAAACGAATTCCTTTCAGATAAATTGGTGATGAGTATCAAACAATCGTATGAACCATTAAAAGAAGTTACTGATTTTCATATTCTTAACTTTACGAACTTCAAACCCTATGATTGGTCTAATAACCAATCTATTGTGTCGTGGGCTATATTCGAACAGTTCCACCCTCAAATGATTTTCCAAAATAATCTGACTTGTGACTTAATGATTCCTATCTACCGAAACAATCCAAATACAGGTGGTGGAGTTGGGCCAGATAAGATGTCATTCTCAGTTGTAGAGAGGGGTGATTACGATTTGTTAAAGTTAGACCATCCTGAAGTTGGATTTAATCAACCTTGGGCTCCTGGTATTATGTATGAAATGTGTATACCACTTGCAATCTATACGGGGTGTAAAAAGATTGTAACTATTGGGTGGGACATTGGTGATATCAGCTCATTCAAAAATGGAAAAGATGATGATACTCAGAGAGTATTCCAAGACCATTTCTATGGAAATGAACACGAAAAGATTGTATATGCTAAAACATCAATGGGCCCAAGAGAGGTTACCTCGGTGGCAAAATCTACAAAAGATATGTACTATTGGCTAAAAGATCAAGGTATTGAGTGGGAAATGGTATCGGATAGAAATCCGGGTTATGATGGAATTAAAAGAATAACAATATGACACCTTGGATGAATCAAAAAGAAATTGATTTTGTAACATCACAGTTAAAAATATCTGATACAATGTTAGAATGGGGATCGGGAGGATCTACTGTACTATTTAGTAATTATGTTAGTAAATATTATTCTATTGAGCATGTTAAAGAATGGTATATTAATGTATCTAATGAATTAACAAAATATCCATTATTAGATGTTACATATAAACATATAGCTCCAGATTTTCCTAGAACGAAGCCTACTCAGTATATAGAGTTTAAAACATATATTGAATATCCAGGTACATTAGGTTTGAAGTTTGATAAAGTATTTATAGATGGCCGAGCCCGAGCACAATGTGCAGAATTTATTCTACCATATCTAAAAAAAGACAGTATTGTATTTATGCATGATTATTTTAAAAGACCTCAATATCATATAGTAGAAAAATTTTACGATGTTATAGGAGGTATTACCGATACAACACAAACAATTGTAGCATTAAGAAAAAAATGAAAACTAAATTCGCAATAGGTTGTTTAGTACAATGGTATGAATCTGAAATGATATCAGAGTATGTTGAAACCCTAAAAGAAGCAATATCACAATATGATGGAGAAGTGATAGTGGATGTTGCAGTAGTATTAGACCAAACATTGGAAAAGTGTACATCAAAACAAACACACCAAGAATGCAAGGAAAAAATACTAAACTCAGTAAAAAGTATAGATGAATGTAAAATAGGTATTATCAATAATTTATACACCATAGCAGACTATCGTAGAGAGTTCAACGATAGGTATTGTGATGAAGTAGATGTTTTGGTTTGGGGTGAATCTGATATGTTAGTTCCAAAACAAATGTTTATCATATTGAACACCTTACATCAAATGTCTACTACTAGTAATCCAAAATATTTAGCATTCTTTGGTACTTGCAAAATGTGGGATGATAGTTGGTTATCAGTAGAACATTCAGAACTAACTAATAAACCAAGGAATGCATCAGAGTGGTGGGGTACTCGTTATCAGATGTCTATTGACGAAATGAATGGTATTAATGATAAAGTAGAGGAATTGGATGTTAGAATAGTATCACCACATAAGTTCAATGGATGTGGTTTGGTAATCTCATCAGAGGTAATAAAATCAGGAGTTAATATACCCAAATCAGTATTTTTTACGCATGAGGATTCCGCTCTTATGTATGTAACTAATAAACTTTTAGGAAACATACCACAATATGTTATAAAAAACATTTTGTTAGTACATAATAGAGAACATAAGAATAAAAGAAATTACATATTAGGTGAGTGTGGTAACACATTAGGAGAACGCCGTAAATCTAGTAGTTGGTACAACTCCGCTAGTAAAATGAGCGAAGAAAATTATAAAAATATATTCAACCCTAATTACAAATCTAAAACTTGGCAAGATGTATGGAACAACATAAAATAACAACCTGTATTTCCACTAACAACAATTTGGACTATGTAAAGTTGGCTTACCAATCTGTAAGAAAAAACGCATACTACAAAGACCAACCAATTGTTGTCATAGCTGAAAATTGTAATGATGGTACAAATGAGTGGTTGAAATCGCAGATGATAGTGGACACAAATCTTAAAGGGTACATAGAATCAAATGAAATGCCATTGGGAATTGGTGGTGGTATGGACTATTGTGTAGACAAAGCAAATACCGAATATGTCAACATCATTCATTCAGATATGTGGATTGCACCCAACCAAGACTTAGAGCTACAAAAGATAGTAGAATCTAATAAGGGTAGGATTATCGCATCATCATTCAGAATCCAACCAAAGATATTCCCAAACGATCCTGACTATAGACCAGGTACTGTCTTTGTACCTATATCTGAATTTGGTGAGTATCATCACAACTTTAACACAGACCATTTTGATAAGTGGGCAGTCGAATTTTCAAATGAAAACAACATTAGTGTTCGTAAAGGTGGTGGTGCAGGATTCTTTTGTAGGAAAGAAGACTATGAGTGGATTGGTGGAAACGACCCAATATTCTCACCTGCATCATTTGATGATATGGACTTATTCATTAGAATGCAATTAGAGGGGTATGA
>Ga0098056_1001128_pt1 | contig 10821 bp, 24 predicted proteins | sample 17BtaG_FD_92583 | JGI IMG/M metagenome (GOLD analysis project Ga0098056, IMG submission 92583) | Marine viral communities from the Subarctic Pacific Ocean - 17B_ETSP_OMZ_AT15314_CsCl metaG | ecosystem: Environmental > Aquatic > Marine > Oceanic | place: Subarctic Pacific Ocean | collected...
AGTTACAAGCTTTATCTGTACCCTGATCTGTTCCGTAAATCCAAGGTTCATTCTCTGTACTTGGCATATCCAATACAGTCCCATCATTACAGACTACAGGGTCGGGCGCTACAAAAATCTCATCCTTCTCATCAGCATTTGTTATTCCGATAAAAGCAAAAAGACCCAACAGTAGTGCCAGGACCGAAAGCAGTGTTTTAATTCTAGTATTTGTATTCTTTTTCATATGTTTCCTTTGCAAAGTCAATGTTATTATCGTCGTCTAATTATTAGCAGGTTCCTGCTCCGTTACACTTATATTTTCCATCCGGGTCACAGTCACACTCGGGCTCTTCTTTTCGAGAGAACTCCACTCGAATCTAAATAGGCTCGCGCCTTGCCATATAGCTCAGAGCCTTCCGGCCAGCGGTGCCATGTTCCATTACACTCTGGACAGAGCCAGTAAAGGACACCGTCGTAAAGACCAGAGACTTCTACACCCACTGTTTTAAAGAAATACTTATTATGACCGTAGTGATGGTTCTTCCAACACTCTGAGTTATAATCTCCTGCGGCTCTGTCGCATGACTCATTGCATCGACTGGCCTTGGGAATTTCACTATCAATAAGAGAGCAATTACAATGTGGACAATTATGTAAATCAGACATTTATTACCTTCTCAATTTCTTTACGGAAGAACTGCATTGGTCCGGTTGTCTATGCTTCTTCAAAAGAAATAGTGTTAGTCTTTGGGTCAATCAGAAATCGAATACCGTCTGCAAATGAAGTGTTCCAGTTCTCCCACCAAATATCCTCGCCGTCTGATAAGTCTTCCCAATCTTCGGGATTAAGAATCTCAGACTCAATAACTGATGGTTGGTCTTCTGGCTCAGGGTATTCATCGTCGTCATCGAGCGGACGAGTCTGGTTTTGATATCCCATTTACTCATTCCCTTCTAGTATCTCAATATCATCGAGCGGACACCATTTCCAGTATCCTCCACTACCTGCCCAATTAACCATTGCTGGTGATGCTTCAATCCCGAGTCTCTCAACGGCAGGGATAGATTTAGAGGAATACGCAACCCTAACGACATAGGGTCTGCGAGTTAGGATTACTCCACGCAAATTAGGATGCGTAGAGCTTACTCTAGCGCCCTTCTTTATGCGGACATACTCTCCGGCAAGATTACCATTCGGTATGAGTTTACCCATAGAGCACACTTCCAACTCCATCAAAAATAAACTTAATCATTTCTCTCGACTCCCACGACCCTTCTGGATCATAGTAATACTCATTGAGCTTGTCTATATAAAGACTAATATCATAGCCCTCTAAGCAATAGATCAAAGTTCCTCGCTTATTTGGGGGCCGAGTCTTTAGCTCTTCAAAGATTAACTCAACCAAGTTAGGGTGAGAGATATCCCAATAAGCAATAGCCTCCTCATCAGTCAGCACTTTGCCACCTGATAACTACAGCAAAATTATCTGTATCTGTATCTCCGTCCCAAGTTACAGCCTTAAACCCTAAGTCTCTAAGCCAAGTAACGAGAGCATTCCTGCGTGTCTTAAGATCCATTGGATTGAAACTTAGATCTAGATTTACTATAGCAGCATACTCATTGAGTTTTGTTGCCTGCCTAATCTCTTTATCACACTGCTTCTGCCACTGTTCATAAGGCTTCGGCAAACTATCCTTACACAGCGCTCGGGCTCCGTCTGCATCAATCATCTTAATCATTCTGTCCGCCAATCAAATCAAATGCGTTAAAGTATTCCGCACGGTTGTTATAATCAACACATACGTCAAGACAGTTCTTGCTACAAATAGGATCATCATGAGTGTTGTGATCGAAACTCCACTCAACCCTCTCATTCCGCATATTCGGTCCGACTCTTCCAATCGGACTTCCTTTCTCTCTCATGTGAATCACGCAAGGATAATGCTTACCATCTACAACTACACTGTCATCCAGAGCCAACCAGCACTGCTTGCTATCAGTCGGTCTAATTCCACGAACATTCCGTCCACGAATTGTGTTAATGACTCGGTAAGAAAGAATAGGATGGTTATCCAAAAGCTTAGGGTCGATAGTCTTTACGCCAGTGAGTAGCTCATTGTACTGAGCCGCACTGATAACTCGAATGTCTGCGACACCCAAGTCGTGAGCATACTGAACAGTTTGAGCTAGCTTATCCACATTCTCCTCATTAAGTACAACTCCCACTGTGACGTAGGTAAGCTTACTCATCTCCTTAATAGTGGAAACGATACGCTCAAAGACCGGCCTTCCGGTTCCGCTCATAAGTGTAGCATCTTCGGCGCAACAAGCGTCGAGACTAATGGAGAAGTCATTAACTCCTGCCTCCACAAGAGTGTGATACAAAGATAGAGGCGCGCTTCCATTGGTAGACAGAGCAATCCTCTTAATGCCACGACTCTTTGCGTGACGAACCATATCAACCAACTGAGGATGAACTGTGGGCTCACCACCTGAGAGTCTGATATTCTGTAGTCCATCATCTGCCCATAGGTCAATGAGATTGATAATCTCACCGAGAGAAGCGTGACCGTTGGGGCCAGTCATTCGGCAGTAAGGGCACTTAAAATTACACAGACCTGTAATGAGAACTTCGCAACGCTGCATATCTGATACATCACTTGCGGTTGCTGCTCGCTCATCACTGAGAGTGTAAAACCCAATCTCTTCTAGGGCCATATCTAAATTAGTCATTGTGTTCACTCGAATCTAGATAGGCTTGCGCCCTATCGTACATTACACGGCCTTCCGGCCAGCGATGCCACTTGCCTTCACAGTCTGGACACATCCAGTAAAGAACTCCATCATAAGTCCCAGAAACTTCAACTCCGATAGTTTTCATGAAATGCTTGGCGGGACCATAGTGATGATTGCTCAAACACTCTGACTTGTAATTCCGGTCTTTCCTCTTTGTTTCAAACTCCGCGTCCCTATCACAAGAATCACTACACCTCTGGTATTCTGGAATCTCAGAGTGAACAAGTGAGCGGCTACAGTGGGGACAGTTTAGTGAATCAGACATTTGTTATCTTCTCAATCTCTTTGCGAAAGAATTGCATAGGACCAATCGACCCCATACTTTCCTCTAGCTCAGAGAGCCAGGGAAGCACAAACCGGCGAAAGACAATCGGACGGAATCAAAGATTAATCTTTTTGAGGAAGGTTCGCACAGACTTCTCCGCAGTCACAAGCGTAATTATGCAGAGCGTCCCAAAGACCTAACTCTGCAATGGGGATATCTTTATCCGTTAAACCATACCTTTTAGCAATGAAGCCCACAATAAGGTCATGTGCCTCGTAGGCAACCGCGACAGAATTGGTATTTTTAATTCCATTTGTACGCATATCTACTTACTCTTGCGCTTACTCTCGACCTTTTCCTCTACAGGCGAAAGCTGGGCCTCTAGGCGAGCCCTTTCCTTTCCTGAGTTACCGGGGCGAGAGTCAAGCAGAGCAAGGCGCTGTGCGATAGTCAGAGAGTCATAGTTAGCCTGACGCTCAAGAGCGGCGGCGCGACGAGTATTGCGAACGAAACGAGTATTCTTATGTGACATTTTGTATCCTTTGTTAAAGTGTATTGCTTCCACCAAAATAGCGAAAGTCAATGTTCCGTCTAGATAGTTTCTTCGGGCGTCTCTACGCCCCACTTGTTCTTGTACCAAAGTCTCTCGTGGAAATAATAAGCACCAAACTTAATAATAGTATCAGCTAGGCCAACAGAGAATCCAATCTTCCAACTTCCAGTAACCACAAAGGTTGTAATCATTGTGATAATTGTAGCGACAATTCTCCATGTAATTGCTTTTACAAAATGCCTCTTCTTACTTACCGTGCTGTGCAGGCGAGCCACTCTTCCCTCCGATAACAATCTCACCATTGGCGAACATTTGAGTGGCCCGAATCATTGTTACAATTCTACCAGACTTGGCATCCTTACCGGTAATAGACTTAAACTGATCGTCAGCCTCTTCCATGTACATGTTATAAATCTTCATACTATCTTTAGTTTGCGTCAAGCTCACGAAGCCTATCGAGAAGTCTGTCGCGAACAATATTCTTAAAATCAGTGTCGAGCTTACCACTAAGACTCTTTGCTGCAAGTCTCCAAAGGTCAAGGTTATCATTTCTTGCAGTAAAAATCTGACCATTGTTCTGTTGCACAAGAAACTCTCTTTGATCTTTTCGCTCTCTGCGTGCGTCAACTCTTCGAGCCCACTCATTGACACTGGTCTTATGCTGCTTAAGCTTAAGATTCAAATTCTCCGATTCCACTACAGCTTGGAACACAATCTTATTCGCCTCTCCATACACGGTAGACTCATACTCATACCCCTCCCAATCATCGGTCAGGGTTTCGGTTCCAATAACTTCGTGGTGAATGACGAACGTAGCTTCACGCTTTCCGCGAGCAATAATATGCTCAAGCTCTTTTGCGAGAGAGGCAAAATCTGTATTGGCATCAATAGTAAAAGACAGAGTTTCGGTCTTCTTAGGGCTCTTGGGCTGATTTCCCGGATGATCAAGTGCCTTTGGAATCTTCCTCAAAGGAAGATACTCTCCGGGAAAGTGCGAGCGAAGAAACTCATAAATCTGATAATCGTTAATTGACATTAGGTTCCTCTTTTGCTTAGTCAAGGAAAGTATCTGCAGACTCAACTGTTGTGTAGTAACCGTCTTCATCATCAATTCTGTGACTCATAGAGTTGGCCTCAGACTGACGAGGAAACTTATATGCATAGTCGATAGAACCCCAAAGGGACTCATCAAAGATTCCTTTTCCAACATAGAATCTTTTGGACCAAGGCATTCCGCCTCTTTCAATTACAAACATATCCTACCTCATAAACTCTGGATTAAAAATCAACTTCGCTTGCTGCTCTCTTGTTACTTTATCAAAGTATTCTGCTTTGGAGTACTCGATCCCATCGAGGTGATGCTCTCTACGTCCATCGCTAGCCTCTATAGCAGGACCACCTTCTCTATGATTAAGCCTGGGGCCGAGCTTGTCAGACTCTTGTGGCTCTATAGTCCACCTTTTAAGTCCACTTGGATAAATTTTACAGATTGCATTAGTCATTAATAATCAGACCTTACTGTTCCGCGATAGTAACCATCTGGAACTCCATTATAGCTTACGATAATTAACCAATCACCAGCACAACCTACAGTGGGGCACTTTGCTCCGAAGAACAATGCCCTAAATGTTGTCTTGCAAACAGCACACTTATACGGAAAGAGCTTGGCTCTGTAAACTTCTTTTGTAGTAGCCACTTTACTGTCCAATATAGGTTACTTCATAAACTCTGAGTTATAAAGTAGATTCTCTTTCTGTTTCTTGGTCAAAGCCTCAAAGAATTCTGCCTTAGTATAATACCTTTTGCCACTAATCCACCACTCTTTATGACCAGTAGGCCAGATTACAGCGGGACCATCTGTCCTGTGTAAGAGTCCTCTGGCAACTGGCTCACCAAGGATAAGGACTGTTCTCCATGTTTGACGTCCCAAGCTATCAATTTTACGGGCTGTTATCACCTCATAAACTCTGGAATGAAGATAATCTTTGCTTGCTGTTCTTTAGGTAGAGCATCAAAGTATTCTTCCTTAGACATATACCGATGACCCCTTAGTCACCACTCCGGTTCTCCGTCCGAATAAATTACAGCGGGACCATCTTCTCTGTGTAGGTGTCCATCGAGTCGATATGCCTTTATTATAACACTCAGAATAATCGGCTCAAGGCTATAGAAATTATCAGAGATTGATTCCATCATAACGCTCATCTAGAATCGTGTTCTGCATAATCTTCTCAGGAGTAAACTCCGCAGAAGAGAGAAGACTCTTGAGGATAGAAGGAGAGAATCCAGAAACCAAAGCAGTTCCGTCTTCATCAAACTTAACGGGAACGTTTCCGCCGTGAGCATTCAGATTCCAAAAGACAATGTTCGGAAGCTCATAACCAGACTCTTCATACATCCGCCTGATAACCTCAAAGGCTGTCAGGCTAGGACGCGCATTGGGATTCTGCCAGTCGTATACAGTCGTCGCTGCATCAAACTCCATATCAGAAAGGATGAGGATAGAGTTAGGCATTTCATCCTGAGTTGCCCCAGAAGAAAGTGCGTGCTCTAGAATCAACTCAAACACAGCCTGAATGTTTGTGTTGTTTCCCCAATCTGCACGGAAGAGATTGTTAATCTTTTCACAGATGTTCTTGCCACGAAGCTTCTGAAGCTGTGGCTTATTAGAGAACGTAAGGAAATAATCCTTGAACGGCCCATTGTTTCGGTCTGCGATGTATGCTCCAAGACCGACCGATACATCAATCGGAGTAACGGAGGAACCTGCAATTCCAATCGTCATGCTTCCAGACGTATCAATGACCGGGAGAATCCGCTTGGTATTCTTCAGCATGTAGTTGGGAAGGCTATCCCACTGAGCCTGGATTACAGACTCATCTTCATCAGAATCATAGTCTCGGAGTCCAGTGACAAGCTGGTGAGGATAGAGCGTGGCAGAGTTAATCTTTGCCTCTCCGGTTCCAAGGGCAGCGACATACGCATTCCAAGCCTCGGGAGCATTGCGACCAAATGCCTTCTTGTAAGTATTCATTGCAACAGATGGAACCGTCCCATACTCAATGGAGGTCCAGTCCTTATTACACATCTGTGTCTCAACCACAGAAAGCTCTCCCCTTAGCTTAGACAGCATCTTGCGATACTGCCTCGGAGAAAGGCCCATCCTTTTCATGATCTTCTTTGCAAGCCCTGGGTAAGTCTTAGACTTTTCTGACGGAGCCCATTTTCCGGCCAGAGAAATTGATTCTTTTGTATTTCCAGAATTGCAATTCTTCATCTTCATATACTCCATTTTTCTTTCCGTTAAATTTCAGTGCGTAAGATTCGTGAGCGTCTAAAGCTTCTTTTTCAGAAGAAAAAGACCCAAGATATATAGGACCATTACCTGTTGAAACTTTAACTTTCCACTTATTATTATTTTTACTAATTCCAATAAACCCTGTATTGGTTTTAATCTTAATGTTTGAAAATAATTTTAACTTCCTATCGAGAGATATGGAGTGATTATTGTATAATAAATTTCCAATTGCTAATACATTTTTGGCACCACCCGACCGAATTCTCCATGCACCGTCGCCCCTATAAACACCAGTATTTATAGATAAGACTTTGTTTATATAACCAGAAACAATATCCAAAATATCTCTCTTAAAGGATGTTAGAGAAAAATTAGGTTGGTTTTTTTTGCTAAAAGTTATACATCCATCGGCGTCGAAGTAGCCTCTCACAAAGTGATGCCTTAATCTGTCTGGAACTGAATTCCAAACTTTTTCCGAATCTAACTCATAAGTCTTTCTCTTTATTATTCCTAGCTCATTTAAATCTTTGACTAAATCAATAGATGACAGAGAAAGCTTTGATTGCGGATATACTTTATTGCCTATACGGCCAGTAACATCAAATGGCTTTTTATCAAACCATTTTCCAATTTTCAAAAGATGATTTTTATCATCTCTTTTTAGCTTTATGGAGCACTCTCTTGCTGAATTAATACATCCATCGCCAAGTATAAATCCAAATAAATAAGCCTTCTCTTCTGAGTTTATTGTTTTGAAAAATCTTTTGTTCTTCACGTCGTGCCACCTTACCATACTCTGGAATATTAGTAGGACGGAATTTGTTTAAGAAACTTTCTTATAATCCTCTTTGAGCATCTTGGAGATTAAATCTAGCATATCGCCCTCAAGTTGAGTTCCTTCTAGGCAGAATAGATCGTCTATTCGACCATACTTCGGAATGAGAGGGAGGTTTGCAACGACGAGCGCAGGATGAGTCTCTGCAAGGCGAGTCATAATGACACGGAAAACGCGCCTCTCTCCCTGACCTCCGCGAATGTCTCGCGCCCAGAAAAGAATTCTCAGAGCGTACTCTGGATTCTCCGAGAAAGCATCCTCAAAGAGACTGATAACCTCAGACTCTTCCTGATTCCGAGCAGCAGCAATCTGAAAGAACAAGTCAACAGACTTGCTCAGGCTGGAAAGATGAGTCTTGCAACCATTCTCAGTTACAGAGGAGTTCTCGATAGAAGCGATAAGAGGATTCGTCATAGTTATTTCCTTTAAAGGAACTGGATACATTATTCTATTTGCGAGTTAGATTATTTGCTGTTAGTATCCAAAAAGACAGGGTAGATTTTGCGCCTTTAGTCGTGTCACATGCGCCGCGTGACTATTCATTGGAGTTTATCTTTGCTGACTCTACCCTTAAAAACTGGGTGCATTTTTATATTATTCAAGATATAAAGTTGCTGTTAGCACCCAAACTCGACTCTATTTAATTTGCAGGGATGGATGGGTTCGAACCACCGACTCGTAATGCGTTAACCAAATTATAAAACAAGCGATCAAGTCCCGCTCTATAACTCTGAACACTCATCAGTCTTATCTTCAACTCATAGGATTTGCATGCAATGCCTATTTGTCTCCGCATCCACATCAAAGTGATTACACTATCTGCTCTACCGCTGAGCTACATCCATGACAGTCTACTCTTCTGCTCTATGATTCCTTGGATCAATTAGTTCTACATTATGTGGCGCCCATTCGCACCCACGATTATCAACGTAGGTATCAATCTTAATCCACTCAGATGGAAAGCCACTCTTAAAAGCAACTACTCTTCCGAGTCCGTCTGGACAAATAGCTTCCTGTCCAATAATGGGAATCTGCATCTTAATCTTCAAACTCGCCTGGGTTCTTAATCTTATCAAGAAAGATTTCAAGCTCCTCAAATTGACTAGGCGTAAAGATTCGCTTCTCTGTGTCAGTCAAATCATTATAGTCACGCAAGTCAGCAAAGCTGGAAAGCAAGTGATTAGCAATCGCGCCTTGCAAATCTTCCGGAAAACTAATTGGTTGCTCGTGTCCCATATCAAATTCCTAGCGTTATAATTATGGTAGCAGGAGTGGGATTCGAAAATCCATTTCCTATTACTATTATGCAGTAATTGTCATCGAGAAGAACATGCAAGAATAAAAGGAATACTATAAAGGTGGGTAATGGTAGGGCCACTTGGACTTGAACCAAGAACCTATCGCTTATGCTTACCACTACAGTTTTCACTGCCGGTTTCCCGTTTGTGGTCTGGACTTTCTCTTCTCTTTACGAGCGTGCTGTTAAGTCTCTACACGTTCCTCTTTCAAGGCTTCGCTCGGGATTGCCAACAGCATTACCTGTTAAGGGTTCCCCGAATTTAACACGTTCTACTAACACACCAGACTATACTCCGATATGTTAGCACCCCATTCGCAGGTATCATATGATGGTAAACCACCACTTAGACACCTTCTGTTAAGGCGATTGCTCTAACCTGATTGAGCTACAGCCCCCTATCCACTATCCTTTGTTATACTTCCCGTCTTTCTATTCTACTCTATTCGCCTCCACTCTACACCGCTATATAGTAGCGGGATATATGATATTAAAAAACTAAGCCTTCCACGAAGGCGCCCGCTCCTAAGCCATATCAGCAAGGGGGAGCGTCAGCCACCTATCTGGCGGCCATAAACTCAGGATTATAAAGTAGCTTCTCTTGATTCTCTTTGGTTGAATTATTAAAGTATGATTCTTTAGTCCAATACCTTTGGCCTTCAAGCCAATATTGTTTTCTATTTGGTAAATATACAGAGCCACTATCTAGATATATTAAAGCCGGACCATCTTCTCTGTCCCACGAAGATGCACCGAGCGTAAGCTCCCCACAATCCGGGCCAAGGTATTCCCTCTCCGTTACGCCACTGCCTTATTTTTTCAGCCCCAACATTGCAGACTCTAGATAACTCTTCATCAGATAGGGAGGAGTCAATGACAGTAGAAAAAACTCTCCTTTGCTTCTGGGACCTTCCCATACTCCATAGGGCTTGTCCCACCCTGTGTATAGAGAGGCACTCATGAAAGCAGGGTCCTATTCAACCTTCCGGCAGAATCAAACCAATACACAGACTTAAGATTCTTTCTCTTCAAAAGCTTCAAGCATCCTTTGCATGGTGCCGATGCCCCCATTGCTTCCTGGAAAATAATACGAACAGACAGAAGGTCGGCTCCGTAGATTTCATCTCCACGAAGTCCCTTCAGACAATCACGCTCTGCATGGATAGAGAATCGGCGTTTGTTTCCGCCCGGAGGAGCAATAGGAAAGTTATATCCCGCGCCCAGAATCCGGCCTGACTTCCAGATAACACTGCCATGCTTGTAGTGCATAGGCGATTTCCTGGCTTGCGTTACTGCAAGGGTCAGATAGTCCTCGGGCACCTTCATAGTATTCTCCGCGTCATTCTTGTGTAGTACAGGCAGAAACGATATCACAAAACTTATCAAGTCCGCTCTTCATCAGACGAGACTCTGAATCCTATTCAAAAAGTTTCAAAAAATTTCCAGCGGAAATTTTTGGGAATTCCTCTTTTTTATATCTTTCGATTCCAAAAATGCTTTCTGGGAACCAAGCTACTTTTCATTCAAAATTAGAATGATTAGAGTTTTTCAGCTACAGTTTAGACTTTTTCTCCTAAGAATCATCGAGATCATGATCATTCTTGGTAACTAGATCCGTAGGCTCAACATTAGGATGGGGAATCACGTTTTTCATTGATAAACCGCGCCATCTGTAGAATGTATCTGTGTCTGGCCGCCGTTGCATTTTGCTATCCCAAAATTTTGGAGCATCTAGGTCATCATTATGAATATAGTCACCATCTCTTTGAGTTGGAATCAAAAAGCTATGGTAAG
>Ga0098056_1001139_pt1 | contig 10756 bp, 23 predicted proteins | sample 17BtaG_FD_92583 | JGI IMG/M metagenome (GOLD analysis project Ga0098056, IMG submission 92583) | Marine viral communities from the Subarctic Pacific Ocean - 17B_ETSP_OMZ_AT15314_CsCl metaG | ecosystem: Environmental > Aquatic > Marine > Oceanic | place: Subarctic Pacific Ocean | collected...
AATTAAGTTAATACTATTCTCCTCAACTATTAAATCATAATCTTGCAATAATGAAATGCCATAAGTAATTGATCCTTGTCCTTTAATTGCTTTTACTATATTACAACCTTTAGCTTTTATTTCCGACAATAGACGAGGTTCTGCACTATCTCCAACTATTAAATCTTTGCGAGCATGCTTTAAGTTTAGTTCAGCTATTTGTGTTGTTGTTAATCCCTTTAAATAAAAACATTCTTTTAAATATATAATGCGATTGCGATTATCAATATTAGTTTCAACAAGCGTTGATTCATCAGAAGCAAATCCATAATCTTGGCCAAATACAGAAACACCTACTTTTTTAAATTTGCCTATTGTCCAATTGCTGAATATAACACCCTCAGCTTTTGCTAACCAACCGCCGAGCATTTGATGTTTGTATTTATCCGGCCGCCTGTTTTTAATAGTTTCTATTTGATTTAAATAGCTTTCAGATAAATTATCTAAGTTGTCTAAATAAGTTGTGTGTATATAAGTTATATTATCTTTAGTTGTATTTGTTCCTCCCATTATAGCTTTGTCTTCAAAAAATCTTGAATATATCCAATGCTCTTTTGTAACCGGATTTAAAATAAGTATAACTCTATTTTGTTGTTTTAAATTTCTAACTGATAAATCTATTTTATCAAATATACTTTCGTCAACTAATTCCTCTGCCTCATCCATAACCCACGTACTCACATTTGTTAAAGATTTTAAATTAGCTGTTTGATCCCCTGATGAGGTTTTGATACCTTTGAATAGTATTTTACTTCCTGAACGTTTATTTATAATCTCATCTTTTGTAATATGAAAATCATCTTCAATATTTAAAGTTTCAATCTTGTCAATAAATTCTGGTATAATCGATATATAAGCGGAAGCTAAAGTAAACCTTGTAAATAAAATTGTATGGCCTGCTTCGTATGTAAGTAATACTAATAATAAATTAACTGAAAAAGATTTACCCGAACCTCGCCCTCCTGTTACAATAAAGTAACGAGAATCAGAAGATGTTATTGGTGAATACTTTTTGTTTATTTCTATCACTTAAATTTAATAAGCTCTTTGAAGTTTATGTTAAAACCTTTTGAAGATGTTATGTCTACTGATTCTTTTGGTTTGCCATACCTATAACCGAAGTATAAAGACATTGCTCTTGAATCACCTTTTAGTATTTGTTGACCAAGTGTTTTAATGACCTCGTCGTTGTCAATTATATTATCTAACCTTTCTATTAGTTTAATCTCATCTGCTTTTTTAGGGCGGCCTGAACCTTGTCTAGCACCGCCATTTTGTTTACGTTTATCCATAGTAATTTATATTGTTCTAAAACGGCGTCGTACATTCCACTTAATTGTTTTACTCTCCCCTAATATATTAAGCTTTGAAACTTTGTAATTAAATATATCACGAGTTTCGTTTAATTGAGCATTGCCATTTTTAATTTGCATAATTGAAATATTATTGATTAATCAATCTTTACTATATAACGAGTAAATATAAATTATTTATTTTAATCTTTTACAAATGTGCCATTTATCATTTTACCTTTGCGTTGGCTAATAACCTTATAAGCTGATTCGATACAGTCTTCGATTGTACAATCTTCGAAGTGTGCTAAGTTTGTTAAGACAACTACAATATCTCCTATTGCATCTATAATTTCCGGTTTATCTTTCTTTAATATAGCTTTAGCTAATTCGCCGCACTCCTCTTGTAGTTTTACATATTGTGTATGTGAGTTACCTTTTTTATATATATCTCTAACTTTTGCCCAGTTTCTTATGTTGTCAAAAATTGTCTTAGGCTTATTGTCGGACGCTTTTTCAAAAGGGTTTCGATATACATATCTTTTATTATCATTTTGTGATTTGATATTATTATTTTTTATCCACGTAATTAAGTCTTTTGTAAAATATATTTTTTTATCCTCATAAGTAATATAGTCAGGGAATTCGAAACCTGTTAAAGCTTTATCGAAAGTGTTGTTTAATGTAACTGTTTTGTCTGTTATGTAAAATTTGTTTTTAATATTCATAATTATTTCTTTATAGGGTTTTTTATCTTGTTTGTATTTGTATTTAGTTTGTAGCTCTAACTCTTTTTTTGAGGCATCGTGTATATTGTTTGTTGTATATAATATATCGTAATTTGTATACCCCTGTTTTTTTTCTACTCTTTCTTTAAGATCAGTCGTGCAACCAATTTTAATTCCTTCTATGTGATATATATAATACATTATTTTATTAACTCTGCTTTGATATAATTATTACAATTGTAATTTAATAAACTGTAGCTTTCGTATTTACCTTGTAAAATAGGTAATTTATGTATTTTGTTTTTACAATATTGTAATGTTTGTTTTATATGAGGTTTATATATATGCGCATCAATTAAATTAATGCCTAAGTAATTTGGTAAAAGATTTGTTTGTTCTGCCATTGTAGTTAAAAATAATGCACCAACAATTATATCATAGGGCAAACCTAAAAATAAATCTGAGCTGCGAAAATTCATACTCATATTTAATTTATTATTTACTCTTACAAAATTAAACTGAGTAAAACAGCATGGTAAAGCTTGCTCTTGTAAATCGCTAGGGTTCCATAAATTTATTATAGCCCTACGAGAATTGTTTTTAATCTCTGTAGTGGCATATTCTATTTGATCTATATTGTCATTATAATTTCTTATTTGATGGCCATAAACTTTGCCTAAATCATCTGTGCTAGTATAATCATTCCACCACTTTACATTGCGTTTGTTTAAATAACTAATATCTGTTCTGCCTTCAAACATCCATCTAAATTCTGCTAAAGCTTTATCAAAAAATATTTTTTTTCCTGTAACAATAGGAAAACCTTTATTTAAATTAATATTAAATGATTTATTAAATAGTTTAAAAGTATTTATTCCTGTTCTGTTATTACATTCTTCGCCCTCTGCTAAACACTGTAATAATATTTTTTTATATTTTTTTTCAAAACTACTCATAAAGTTTCTTTTGATTTCTGTATATATAATATAGCGTCCATTAATTCCTCCTGTAAATGGTTAAGCCATTCTTTTTTCGATAATGTGTCTTGATCCATTGTAACGCCATACTTTTTAAAACCTACATCTGAACGTGATATAAATTTGTCAACTACTCTTTCAACTACAGGGTCTCTAAATTCTATTTGTTTTTTTTTCATATTATTATGTTTTGTTTAATTTGTTTTTCCATTCCCAGCCTTTAATAATTTTGGGTATTTCTTTTTCAATCCATACTTCTTTTTCACCTGACAAAGAATTAATTAATTTTATTACAGGTTTTTGTAATTTTTTTTCTAAGTTATTACATTTGTTTTCTAAATAATGTATTCTGTCTATCTCATCATATTGTAAATCTGATTTAAACAAAAACATATTTTCTATTTCTTGTAATTTTTTATTATGAGACTTATGCATTTCATAATCAGCAAACGAATGTATTGCAGTTGCGTGCGTAATTGCTCTGCCGTTTTTTGTATAAAATAAAGCAATGTTTGTCCATCTCATATTTAATTTCTGTCTAAGCAAATAAGTTAACAAAGATCTTACTTCAATGTATTTTCTTCTTCTAGAATTTTCAAAGACATTAACTCCTGATAGCTCAATAATTTTATTAGCTATTTCAATTGGTTTTAAATTTATCATTTTTCTTTTAGTTTTAATAAAGTATAGCATTGAATATATTTTTCACGCGCTTTACTTTTATATCTTTTTTTGAATAACAAATATAATTGTTTTGTGAATTGATATTTAGTTTTGCAATCTTTAAAATATTTACGCGAAAAAGCAGGGCCTTTTCCTTTGAAAAATTGTACATTATCAGCGGTGTCCCCGCAAATCATTTGTTCATAGAAATTATATAAAGCTTGCTCTTTACTAATGTTTAATATTATTTTGTGTTTGAAATGATAATTATAAATTAACGCTGGAAATTGTTTATAATCTTTGTCTAAAGAAACAATCATTACGTTTTCTCTACCAATTTCATTACTTATAGTATACCAATATTTTGCAACTAAATCATCTGTTTCAATTCCATAAGTATAAATACTATTATAATTTTTTTTAACATAATCATGCATATCATTTAACAAAGGAGGTAAAGCTTTTGTTTTCCTATTAGCTTTATAATCTTTTGCTATTTGTTTTCTAAAATTACCTTTGCTCCCGTTAAATGTAATTATACGATCTATTTCGTATTTTTCTTCTAAGTCATTTACAATTTTCATAAACTGCTCGTCAAACTTTACAATTGAATCTTCAATGTTTTCGTAATGCATACTTTCATTACCTGAGTTGTCAGATTTTGAACGATAGCAACTAGCAAATATTAAGCTGTCTGCATCAACAAGTAAAACCATAATTTATGATAATTTAATTATTAAAAAGGTTATTATTAAACCCCCAAATGCAATTCCAAATATAATTAAACTTGATGCATATTGTTTATCTGATCTGCCTTGACGCGATCTGTATTGACGTACTTTTTTTTCTTTTTTCATATTATGCAAATATCCAAAGTGATGCCCAAAATAAAGCAAAGATTGATAATACAAATATAAATTCAGATATTAATTTTAATGTTTTTTTCATTTTGTTTTGTTTTATTTTAATTATTATAATATGAATATACAACAAAAAATGTTATAAACAAAATATTTTGTAAGTTATTTTCGGTAGTCGTTTAAATTTATTCGTGAAGCATCATTTTCTTTTAGCAAATAAACCTCTTTTGTTATTCTTTTTTTTGTCCAAATTGTAGAGTCAGGACAATACTTTTTTACTGACGCAGGCATTTTTAAAGTGTTTAACCAATACATAAAATTTCCTTTAGGGTCAGAAACAAAATATATTTTTATAGTTGATTTTGGCAATGCCATTAATTCTTTATATTTATCAGCCTCTAATAATTTTTCTTCATAGTACTTATTTCTAAATTTCATTTCAATTACAACGTTAAATCCTTTAGGCGATTTACCTATTGCGTCATAGCAAAGATTTTTATCGCCAACCCACTTAAGATCCCACTTATCAAAATTTAATAAAAGAACTAAGGCTTTTTCCCATTTATTAATTTTCTTTATACCCATTATCCCAAATAACGTTTAAATCTTTTATCCATTGTTTGATTGTTTTAGGTGAGCATGTACAGGGTTTATAATACGTATGCTTTTTATATCGTGCGTGCAAGTCGCATACCAACTCAAACTCTTTTCCTGATATTGTTGATTTAGGATTATTTCGAAATATTTCCCATTTTGTGAAGTCTTGTTTTTCAAATTTTACCATCTTTTAATTTTTATGTTGTTAAGAGCTTTTCGCCTTGAATCGCAATTGCATTTAGTTCCCCGGAACGCGTGGTAAGTATCGACTAAATATTTAATGCCTGTATACTTTGTTATAAAATATATAATGTCTCCTAGTCTCATAATAATAGTTTTAATTTATTTTTAACGGTTGTATATGTATTATAAAGTGAATGATATGCTATCCCTGATTTTCTTGAAAACTCTGCTATTGATTCTCCCCCATTAATAATTTCAAATACTTTACGATCGTACCAATACATTTTTGAAAGTTCTTTTAATATAATATTATAATTCGTTGTATAATTTATATCAACTAAACCTCCGTCAACAATATCAAGTTCTTGCATTTTAATATTTTTTGTTTTGTTTTTTAAATCAAGAAACATAGTTCTTAAAGTTTTAAATATATAATAATAATTTATTTCATTTTTTTCATTATAATAAATGTCTAATCCTTTTTCAAGTTTTAATTGAATTCGTATATACATTTCTTGCACAAGATCTTCGGCTGTCCTTTTATTACAACCAAATGATTGACATATTTTTATCCAATCTTTATTTTTTTTAAATAGTAAAATCATTTTTTTTTCAATCATAAGCGGCTAAAGGATCATATAAATTATCTACAACGCAAGGTAAGCCATAATCATTAACTTCAAAACTAAAATTTTCAAAAGCATAATTTCTGCTTTGTTTACATTTTACGGTTACCCAATCTTTATTTACTGTGTTTGCCTCTAGCTCTATTATTGTTTCGCTTTTTTTTTCTAATGCACTTCCCAAATGTCCAGTCATTTTTGATGTTCCAAAATTATTATGTATTACGCAAACTATATGACAATTGAAACGAGCTGATAATTCCATAAGTTTTTGTGTACAAGCATTACAAGAAGTCAAATCATTTACATCTGCAACCATATCAGCTACACCATCTAAACAAATAAGTGAAGGCTCTTTTAATTTACTTAAATAATATTCCAAAAATTCCATACGTATATTAAATGGTATTGTTCTTAAAGCAAAAGTATTATATTTAGTTTTATCAATTTTTGAATCCATTAAAAACGGTCGTTTAAAAGTTCGCTGTGAATGCCACAAACCTTGTTCGGTATCAATATGAACTAAACTACCTTTACCTCTATGCCCTCTTATTTTACCTCCATATATGTTTTGACCACTTAAATATACAGAAGCAATTAATGATATAAAAAAACTTTTTTTTGTTTTCGGAGGAGCACTTACACAACTAATATTGCCATAAGAGCAAATAGGAATTGGTAATAAAGTGTCCCCTTTTTTTGACTTTAATAATTTTTCTCCATAAGACAAGGCTACTGGAGGGTATTCAATTTGTTCGTTTGTATCCACAAAACAGCTTTCTTCAATTAGCTGCATATATAGATAATGTTCGTTTTGTTCTTCTGTCATGTACTAAAGATAAAAAAAAAAGGATATGAATTGATTTATCCATACCCTTTTTCTGTAAAAAAAAATTATTTTAAAATGGTAAATCTGACTTTTCAATTTTATATGCTGATTCCGTACCTGAAATTATATCAAGTTTTTCCTCTCGTTCAGCCAATACAATATTGCCATCTGTCCAAACAACTTTGCCATTTCCTAAATAGTTTTTAGGTTTTTTTGCCTCACGCTCTTCTTTAGTTTGTGAATCGGTTATAGCCACATTATTTCCATAACGGGTTTCATCTTGAATTGAAACTGTTAAATTATAATAAACAGCTCCGTCTTTACCTTTAACAAATTTTTCTTTAGGTAATTTGTCTACGCGTATTGACGCGCTAATTAGTGTACTCATAGTTTTAAAAATTATTGATTATTATTTTGTTTAATTTTTTTTCGACGTCGTCTGATAATGTAAAACGACTTTTGACATATTTTAAAGTTGCTGTACTATTCTTTAATGCAGTTTCAACTTCTTTATATTTTGGTGTTCCTTCATACAATGGGTCTAATTTTTTTTTACTAGCCGCTAAATTTCCGTCATCATCAACTGCTTCTAAAGCTAATAATGATTGTAATGTATATCTTCTATAATATGTTATAGCACTACCTAATTTTTGTGCATCTAAATTATTTGGCAATTCTATACAAGATTCAATCGATCCTCCATCTAAATCAACTATAACACTACGAACGTGGTTATCAGTTATTGGTTGCACTAAAACTAATTTATGTTTTTGCAATAAAGGTTTAAGTTGATTAATTAATGAATTTATATCAAAATATTTTGATTTATAAAAAGGATTTTTAACGTCTTTGCTTATTGTGCCAATCTCCTGTTGTAATTTATAAATTTTATTATATATATTATTTTTCATTTATTGATTTTTTTCGTTTGTTATTACTTCTAAAGTTGCCTCTAAAAATTGTATTTTGTTCTCTAATGCTTCACATCGATCAATATAAAATGCAATTAATTGATTTTTACCTTGATGCGAATAACCTGTTCTTACGTTGTTTATGTCCATTATTGTATATGTGTTAAAGTTGATTTTAACCAAAATATTTTATTTTCAAATGATTTTTGGTTTTCTCTGTCTCCCATCATTGTTGCGTGATGTAACATCATTTCTAATTGACGAATTTGTTTTTCAATGTCTTGTTTTTGTGTTTCCATTATGTTTGTTTTAATTATTAATATATATCGAATATAAACAAAAATGTTAATAAAAAAAAATAAAGTAAAAAAAAAGGATTAAAATAAATTAATCCTCTCTTTCATTAAAGACAAAACAAACAGAACATAACAAATATACAAATTAATCCATAAGTTTTACAAAGTTTTCATATTTATTTATTAAATCTATTATTTCAAAATCAGCTAATTTAATTATATGTTTTGCTTTTTGGTGTAAACGCTCGGCTGTTCCGGTACCGTATTTTTTATCTAATCTATTACCAAAAACATATTGTTCACCATATTTAAATACATTACAGCCGGCACACTGTATTTGACAATTAATTTCATCCCATCGTGTTGAATAGTGTTTTCGACTTTGAAAATGGCCGTTTTGTAGTTTTTTCCAATGATCTTTTTTATCACAAGTAAAACACGTTGCAATATCATTTATTGCTCCTTTGCGTCTTATATAAATACTAAATATTGAATCTAACTTTTTTATTAATTTACTTCGTGATAATTTTTTTTTTGGCATTATATGTCTTGATGTTCGAGGAATGACTTGCCTATAGCAGGATTTATTTTATATATAGTTTTATATATATATTTACTATTTTTTTTTACAACTGCTTTTTCTGATTTTGTAGTTTCTAAACCACAATTTGTATATTGATTTGCATCAATTTCAAGTAATCTATTAATTTTTTCATTATTAGATATTGATTTATAATTATAAATTTTATCTATTAATTCTGGTGAATATTGCATAACTTTTTTTATAAATGTAACAAAAAAAAAATAAAAAAAACCCTCAAAAAAAACAAAAAAAATTATTTGTAATAAAAAAGATTTATCTGAACCAATTATATTTCTATAAAAGTTTAGCAACTTAATCAGATTTGCAACTGAGATTGTAAATATATAAAAATTTAATTAACTATTTAATTTCTTTTTATTTTTTCATAACTACGGCCACCAAAATAAGCTGCCACGGTAGTCGTAAGAAGCAATTTTAATAATTCTTTCCATTCACTATCAACAGTAAAATTTATAGCTCCAGCGTCAATAAAAACCATTAATACAGTCGATGTAATTAAAAATATTAAAACAAGCGGACGCACGTTTTTTGAAAGGTAAGAGTCAGAATTTAAATCAATTTTCCAACGTTCTGTTATACCTTGTTGAATATCTGATTCTGCTTTAATAAATATTTCTTGCATTTCCTTTTCAAATTGAGCCTTTTCAACTTTACTAAAAGTATGCTTATCAATTATATTTGATATTTTTTCTGCTATACTACCTCCTACGGATCCAAAAAGTTTTGATAATATTTGTTTCATATAATAATTTAAAAAAGATTATTAAAAAAATAATTGAATATATGTTCAAATGTGCTTCTCCACATAACCCAAACAAATGTTTTATTGTTTCAATCATTTCTTTTTATTTTTATTCATTAAATACCATTTTTCTACGGTATACCCAATTGTTACGCTTAATAAAATAATTTTCAATACCATATCAATATTTGTTAATGATATACCAAAACTACTTAAATTTATTATGAGCGTTTTATAGTCCATAATCATTTTTTGTCTATTTGTTTAAGTTTACTTATAGCCCAGTTAATGCCTGCTGAGCCTCCCCACGCGTCCCACATAATACCGCCACATCCATCACTGTATGCAACATCTTTACTTTTTTGATGTCTCTTAAAACTCGCCATACGAGCAATAGTTTTACGACTTATTTTTTCTTTTCTTGCTAATTGTCCTGCTCTTGTCCAGCCAACCTGCGTACCGCATTTTGAACCTTTTTCTTTTTTCCATTTAATTGCGCGTTTAGCGTTGTTAACAGCAGCTTGAGGATAGTCATTATAACTTTCTAATTCAACTGATTCACCCTTAAATGATTTATAACATATAGCAATTGCTTGACTTTTTTCGTATTCGTCCATTAATTGTGGCACACAACGAATCATAAAATCTTGTTGTTTTTCTCCTGTTTTTTTTGTTGGTATTGGCATTTAATAAAATTTAAAATGTAAAACAATAATTAATAAATATATATTTAATTCAGTATAATCTGATTTATTTTCTTTAGGCAAATAACTAAAGCCAAATAATAAACCGATTAAAGATCTGTCAATTATATTTAATTCCCATTTCATTAGCAATTCTCGCAATCAGACCACGTATAATATTTACCTTTTCTTTTTGTAACTAAAATTTGTTTTCTATTGTCTTTTTTACTTTTGTATGAAACGTGCAACCATTTAGGCTCATCACCAAATTCCCAAATTAATTGGTCAAAATCTAAATTATCTTTGATGTAATGAAACATCTCAAGATTTGTTTTGCCCCCCATTGACGTAATATCAATAGCGTTTCCCGTTAAATGAGAAGATACAGGAGACCCCCCTATTCCGCTATTTAATTCTTTACTTCTATAAAAGCTGTTAACCCTTATTGGATTTTCTACCCACTCTCTTAAAGGCTCAAAAACCTTTTCAGCCACTAATTCCATATTCTTGATATGTTCAGCTGTGGGCTTGTTTACTATACTATATTGTTTAGCATAATTAGAGTGAGTAGCTTCCTTAAAAGAAATGTGTTTACTTATCTTTTTTTTCATCTTTGATTATTTCATAAGAACCATCTTGTAAGTTGATATTAATTTTACCATACTTTTCTTCAAGTTCTTTTTTAGATTTATCTTGTTCTACCATTAATTCAGCATACATATGGTTTAA
>Ga0098056_1001140_pt1 | contig 10744 bp, 9 predicted proteins | sample 17BtaG_FD_92583 | JGI IMG/M metagenome (GOLD analysis project Ga0098056, IMG submission 92583) | Marine viral communities from the Subarctic Pacific Ocean - 17B_ETSP_OMZ_AT15314_CsCl metaG | ecosystem: Environmental > Aquatic > Marine > Oceanic | place: Subarctic Pacific Ocean | collected 2015-01-18
GGGCTGACAGACCTAACGTGGGGTCTGAGAGCCCAATCGAGTTAATAGCAGAAGAAATATTGGATGCTGAGGAAAGGGAAAAGAACGTAGGTGTAAAATTTAGAAGTAACATAGCAGATTCAGCTATATTTATGAGAGACGGCAGACATAAGTCTGTTGCTGACGTGTTTAACGATTACGGCGTTTTCTGGGAACCAAGCGCGAAAGGTCCAGGATCTAGAGTCCAAGGGCTTAACGAGTTTATTGACAGACTAAACGCAGGTTCTTTCAAGGTTTTTGCAAATTGTAAGCATTGGTTAAGAACAGTTCCATCGCTACCTGCAGATCCAAAAAGGATTGAGGATATAGACACTAAAGCAGAAGATCATTTGTTTGACGCTACAAGGTATGGCTTAATGCAGAAAAGAGCAAAATCTAAGAAACCTAAACCAAAGAAAACTGACCCTAATCCATTTACTCTAGAGTGGTTAGACAGGTTAGAAGAACTTTACGAGGACTACGAAAATGGCTGACTTGGAAATTTCCGCGTCAAGCTCTATGACAGCCCCTGAGCTTTCGACAAGCTCAAAGGGTTTGATCAGAGAGTTCCAGAATAATCTAGCGCTTTCTTATAGAAAGTGGAAAAGACGCTATAGAGAGATCGAGCACAGCAGGAGATACGCTCTGGGTAGAACTAGCTGGAGGTCTCAAACTGTAACACCAGGCCAGTCTGACCAGGAAGCGGGTAGGATTGTAAAGGGTAATATTATCCACGCCACCCTTCAGAATATACTTCCTCTAGTATATGCAAAAAACCCTGAAATACAGGTAAAACCAAACGAGCACGTTGACCCATCAGGTTTCGAGTATAGAACCGCCGATTTGTTTGCTAATACTCTTCAGATAGTATTAAACTCTTGTCTTCAAAAAGCTGAACTAAAGAGAGTATCTAAACAGGTTCTAAGATCCTGTATGGTTAGTAAGATTGGCATAATCAAGGTTACTTACCAGAGGGATTACATAAAAGACCCTTTGGTTAGTAGACAGCTAGACGATGCGCAAGATACTCTGGCATCTCTTATCGATACTATAAGAAAAGAAGATACTGTTGACGAGCAAGATAAAGACTCTCTAGTTCAAGAACAGAACATGATAGTAGAGAGCCTGCAGCAGAATGTAAATGTTATGCGTCGGGAGGGCTTGAACCTAGGTTACGTTCGTCCAGAAGATTTCAGGATGGATACATCTTTGGATTCCATATCTGACTACAAACAAGCAAGGTGGATGGCTAATAGAACTTGGATGACCCCAAAAGAGGTTATGTCTAGGTTTCAGTTATCTAAAGAGGATATTGAGAAGTTTACCACTTACCGCAGGAACCAAAACGGTATTCCTCAGCGTTTAACGAAAGATACAAATGTTGGAGAAGGAGAGGATGTTTCGGTTGCTATAGCAGTTTGGGAGTACTGGGACAAAATAACACAAACGGTTTACACGTGGGCAGAGGGCGGAGACTCATACGTTAAAACTCCATTCCATCCTAGCAAAATGGGAGACTGCTGGTTCCCTTTCTTTATCCTTGGCCTTAACTGGGTTGACGGCGAGGAGTGGCCTATATCAGATGTAGATCTTCTTGAAAACCTTCAAGACGAGTATATGACCGTGCGCACCCAGGCTGCTAAGCACAGAGACTTATCTGCCCCATTTTATGTGGCTGACTCTAGTAGAATTAACTACGAGGATATTGAAACATTCTCTAATTCGACTATAGGTGATATCGCTCTCATTAACGCTTCAGGCGCTGGCGTTAATACGGTGTTTCAGCCGGCGTCTACACCGCCATTCAACCCAATGATATATGATACGTCTTCTATACGGTCAGACATTGAGTGGATCAGCGGGCTGGGTGACGCGGCTAGGGGATCTGTATCTAGGTCTAAGACAGCAACAGAAGCCAATATACTGCAGGAAGGATTATCGACAAGGGTCGGTGAGAAGGTAGATCTTTTAGAGGAGTGGTTAAAGGATGTAGCAACGTTCTCTGCAGAAATTTTACTTCAGGAGATGTCTCCGGAAATGGTTATCCAGGAAGCAGGGCAAAACGCTTTCTGGCCCCAGGTTGACAAGCAAACGCTGTATGATAGAACCTTCGTTGATATAAAAGCTGGCAGCACAGGTTTACCAGATAAAAACACGGAGCAGATGCGTTGGATAGAATTAATGCCTATAATCATGCAGAACATCGATGCTATACAATCTATGCGCATGTCAGGCATTCCTGATGAGTTTAACCCGTTTATAAATCTTGTGAAAGAGACTTTTAAGAAGTTTGACGAAAGGATTGATGTGGCTAAGTTTATTCCTCCAATACCGGAGGATATAATGCAGTATGCTCAGCAGAACCAAGAGATGCAAGCATCTATGGGCGCTGGCCAAAATAGGTATGGTGGTCAACCGGCTCAACAGCCGGGCGGTAGAGCTAATCCTGAATTCGTAAGGCAGGAAAACGCTCCGGCAAACAGGGTTAACCAAAGATCAAGGAATCAGTATCGTAACCCAGAAGATATAAACAGTTAAGGGAGAAATCATGGCTGAACCAGAGTTAAGTAACGAGCAACTATTTGAATCTACAAAAGATGTTCTATCCGAAGCTTTCGATAAGATGCAGGAGGAAAATCACACAGAAGACGACGAGTTAGATTTAAATACACCAACGTTTGACGAGGCTCAGGAAGAGCAGAAAGCCGAAGAAGAACCTAAGGCTGAGGTACAAGAAGAGCCTGAAAAGGAGGAGGAGAAAACTCCTGAGCCAGAAGTAGAGGCTAAAGCCGAAGAGAAGCCGGAAGAGACTGCAGAGGTAGAGCTAAGCGACGAAGAGATTCTAAACAATCTCAAGCCGAAAGCTCAGGAAAGGTTTAAAGATCTAGTTTCTAGGTCGAAAGAGCTAGAAGATAGAATATCACAGCTAGAACCGTCAGAGGCTGTAGCATCTCATGTGCTAAGCTCTGGAACACAGCCTGACCAGTTGAACTTCGCGCTTGACGTGTTTAAAGGCCTTAACTCTGGAAACTGGGAGCAGGCTAGAAGCGCTCTAAATAAAATTGACGAATTCTCTAACATCATTGCAGAAAGGTTGGGAGTATCAGATAAAAGCAATAATGATAAATCATCTTATGGAGACTTCGAGGATTTATCCGGCGCTGTAGAGAATCTCGAAATGTCGGAGGATTGGGCGAACAAGCTAGCCCAACAGCGCGTTAGAGAGAATTCAATAAACCAGTCTAAACAAGAGTTCAGCAGGCAAAATGAAGAAAGTTATCAGCAGCAGCAAAACTTTTCTCAAGAGCAAGATAGAGCGTATAACGAAATAAAAGCTTGGGAAGAATCCATAAAAACTTCGGATGCTGACTTTGATTCAAAACGTGATATAATGTTGGACATCGACGAAAAGATAGCTAACTCTGGGGTGAACCCTAGTAGTTGGCTACCTCTTCTCAGAAACGAATACGAGGTTCTTTCAAGAGGAATGTCACTTGCCTCTAAAAGAACCAACGCTAGTAAAAATTCTGGGCCCCTAGCTCCCAGCAGCTCAAGTAGTGGCAACGTTGATAGTGCTGATTTGAAGCAGGCCGAAGTAACGCCTGAATTCTTACAGTACCATCTTGATCAATTACATAACAGGTAAAAGGGCGTAATCGCTGAGCACCGCTCACTCAGTAGCACAAGACAATGCATTCGTGCGGCAACCCTGTTTCGGTACTACATAACAACCTTTGAGGAATATCACTAATGGCAACGAACACTGCCCTAAACAGTAATGATATTACCCAGCTGGGTTACGTAGCTCTTCAGAACTATCTGAAAAACAAACCTATCGATCAGGTAGCTCAGGAACGTCCTTTGCTCAAAGCCTTGACTTCTAAAAAGAAGCCTTGGGGCGGCGGTAAAGAGAACATTGTTGAGCAGATCCGTACGGGTTACGACAGTAACTTCCAGTGGTTTGGTGAACATGCAACCACCAAAAACACCACTGATACTGTCACGTATAACACTCGCGACACGGTGCGTCAAGCGTACTGGCCGTGGTGTTCTGCCCACGATGGTTTCTATTTCACTGAAGACTTCTTACTCGGTAACGGTATTATCGTTACGGATTCTGCACCGCGGAATTCTTCTTCTGCTGGCCTCGTCCAGCTCACCAACATCTTCAACGAAGGCATGGAAACTCTGCGCCTTGGTTTTGAAGAGATTCTCGATCTTTCACTTCACCTGGATGGAACCATTGATACAGGCGGTTCTGGTTCGAGCTCAAGTGGTCGTATCATCAACGGTCTTGACTTCATTGTCGATATCAAAGATACTTCGAGCACTGTTGGCGGTATTGCAAAAACCGCTCACACGGGTTCAAACTACTGGAACAACCAGTGGAATGATGGTTCTGGCTTGAATGATACTGGCGCCGCAGGCACCGGTGTTACGAACGCCAACCTTATCGATGAAATGACGAAAATGTGGCGGGAATGTCAGAAAAACGGCGGAAGCCCTGATCTGATCCTTGCTGGCTCGACCTTCATTGATAACTTCCGTGCTGCTTCTGAATCCGCGGTTTCGCGCTACGCTGTTCAGCCGACTCAGCAGGCTCAGATGCCTTGGCACATGGATCCTTCAGTAGAAGTTAAGAATGGTGGAACCTTCACCGGCCTTTACTTCCAGGGTGTTCCAATCCTTTGGGATCCGTCATTTGATGGCGGGTGCACAACTAAGGATAGCTCTGCTACTTATGCTTGGAAGCGTCGCTGCTACATGCTCAACACCAATCATCTTGCTCTTCGTCCTATCGAAGGCAACGATATGGTTGCGAGAAAGCCGCCACGTCAGTACAACAAGTACGAGTACTACTGGGGCATGACATGGCGTGGTTCTTTGACGGCTAACCGTCTGAACTGCCATGGCGTGATCTGGGGTCAGGCTTAATCTTGACGGGAAAGGGGGAGCCTGGTCGCTCCCCCCGACCCTTTTTTCTATAGGGAGAAAACATGTACCAAGTTCCTAGAATTTTAATCGAAATCGATGGCGATCAGTTCACTAAGCCAACAAAGAAGATACCATCTCACGAACTTCCTTATTACCTTGAAAGATACGGCGCGACCGTAAACATCAAGGAAAAGCTTTCAGATATTTTTGAAGTAGAAAGTTTGGAGCAGGAATGGACTAGGCTTTGCACCCAATGGGGTGAAGCTCCAACTCTTGCTGTATTCGGAAGACCGCCAGATGGGTTGACGAAGGCGCTTGAAGAAATAGCGGTAAAAGAAAAGAATGTCAAGAACACTTCTAAGTCTTCGGACAGAACTAGCTCAACGACTGGGGTTTAGCGCCTCTGGGTCTGCCGCCATAGCGCAGGTAGACATATTAAATTCTGCATTAAGAAGCGCCCAAGACCAGCTGTTTTACGAATTTGGTGATTTACTCACCAAGAAGATAAACGATACGACGCCCGGCACTACAACGGCTGGCACGTCGTATTATTCTTTTCCCGCGGATTGCGATCCTTATAAACCCCTAACTGTATCTATACAGAGGCAGGGGGAGGGAAGATTCTATGAACTACAAATCGGTATTGGGGTTCATAGGCATAACGATCTACCCGTTCTTAATCAAATGGATCCCGTTAGATGGGATGTTGTTGATGATGCTGGAACTGCTAAGATAGAAGTTTGGCCTGTACCAAACGACAGCACATCTAAGTTCCGGTTAGAATATAACGCTGGAATGAGCGCGTTCTCAGCTGACTCGGACACTTCAACAGTAAATCCTCAGCTTATCTTGTTGCATTCTATTGCAACTATGAAAGCTCATTATCGCCAACCAGATTTTGAGATATACGCTAATCAGCTATCTCAACTTCTAGGTAGAATCAAAACAATCGGATTGGTTGGTGGCGGATCATACAGGAGATACTCTAAGCGAACTGCTAACTTCTACCTTGATCCTGGCAATGATCTGCATATATCGACCCAGTCTCAATATGAGATAGCATCGATAATTGCTAAAACTTACGTATCCTCAGTCGATTCTGGCTCTGGTTCATCATACATAGTGACGAGTTAATATGGCTACTATTACAGTCCCAACTATGACCCCAAGGAGTGGTACTACCGGGGGTTTAGATGACGTTAATGACTTCCTTCACGTTGCTAACTCTTCTTCAGATAATAGATTAACTCCTGGTCAAGCTAAAAACTATTATTTAGGTGGAGTATTAGGAGGTTCTAATATAACGGCCACACCCGATACTGCGGCTTACAATACAACCTTAAATCTAGATACAACCATCACTGGGTTGTCATCAGTAACCTCAACGTCATTTGTTGGGGATCTAACAGGTAACGCAGACACGGCCACAGCGCTGGAAACCGCCAGAAACATCGCTGGCCAAAGCTTTGATGGAACGGCTGCTATAGATATAGCTGTAGGCGATCTTTCAAACGTTTCCTCTACCGCCCCGAGCTCAGGAGAAGTTCTAGGATGGTCAGGAAGCGAGTGGGCACCTACGACGGGTGGAGCTGGTAGCGTAACAAGTGTTGCAATCACCGGCACTGACGGAATAGACGTAGATAGTGGATCTCCTATAACAGGTTCTGGAACTATAACGCTAGGCTTGTCTAGTATTCCAAATAGCTCGCTAGCAAATAGTTCAGTCACTTTCGCAGGCCAGACAGCAGCGCTAGGAGCTTCTGCTACAGTATCGATTAAAAACCTTTCTGACGTTTACTCTACTATGAGTCCGACAGACGGTCAAGCTTTGGTTTATGACACAACCAACGGCTGGCAAGCGGAAACTATAGCTGGAGACATCGAGGGAGTAACCGCTGGCACAAACTTGAACGGCGGTGGAACTAGCGGCACTGTAACTCTAAACTTAGATACCACCATCACTGGTTTAACCTCTGTGACATCCACAGGGTTCACTGGAGCTTTAACTGGTAACGCGTCTACTGCAACCGCTCTTCAAACAGCCAGAGATATAGCGGGCGTTAGCTTCGACGGCACTGGTAACATATCTGTTCCGATTACAGGCTTGTCAGACGTTTATGGATCTATGTCTCCTTCTGATGGAGAAGTTCTTACTTATGATACTACGAACGGTTGGCAGTCCGAAGCTATCCCATCTGGAGGCACTGTCACTAGTGTAGCTGTATCAGGTACGGACGGCATAGATGTTGACTCAGGGTCACCTATAACATCCTCTGGGACAATCCAGCTTGGATTAAGCAGTATACCCAACTCTTCACTTGCTAACTCATCTGTGGGCTTTGGTGGAGTCACTGTAAGTCTGGGGGCTGCAGACACTACACCAGCTTTTGATTTAACAGATGCAACAGGATTGCCTTTAACGACTGGCGTAACTGGTAACATGCCAGTGACTAATTTAAATAGCGGAACAAGCGCTTCTTCTTCGACGTTTTGGAGGGGAGACGGCACTTGGGCAGCTGTTCCATCAGCAGGCGATCCAGCTGGAACCGCCGTAGCAATGGCCATAGCACTAGGAGGCTAACATGGCAAACACCTTTAAAAACCAGGGTGCGGCGTTAACTGCTGCTGGCGGTATAGTTTACACCGCTCCTTCAGCGACTCAATCCGTTATTCATTCATGTTACATAAGTAACATAGACGGGGTTAACTCTGCTGATGTTACCATCAAAGCTAGAGCAACTTCTGGTGATACTTATTATCACGTGGCTAAGACGGTTCCAGTACCTGCCGATTCTACTCTAGTTCTAGACAAACCTATTGATCTAGAAGCAACTGGGGATATTCACATGACGGCTAGCGTTGATAGCGACCTAGAGGCAGTATTGGGGATTCTGGAGATTACCTAATGTCATATATTGGCGCCAAGGAACTAAAAGCTTCTGACATACGTAGGTTTGATGTTACAGGATCTACTAGTGCTACTCACACCCTTACCTGGACGGCTCCTACAGAGCAGAGTCTAATAGTAACGATCAACGGTGTTAAGCAGCAAGAAGATGCTTACAGCGTTTCAGGCACAACCCTTACGTTAACGTCGGCTCTGGTATCCACAGATAAGTTAGAAGTCATCGGCATCAACGACATCGGCACGACGATTACTCCCGCACAGAACTCTGTCACGGCAGACACAATAGAAGACGGTGCAGTAACTTCTGCAAAGATACTAGACGGGACGATTCTTAACGCAGACATCAATGCTTCAGCGGCGATAGCGACCTCAAAGATCAGCGGCCTTGCCACATCAGCCACGACTGATACAACCGACGCATCTAATATCTCAAGCGGTACGTTGCCTATTGCGCGAATCACAGATCATCTTGACCACGCAAACGTAGTCATTAACGGTAGTTTTGATGTTTGGCAGAGAGGTACAAGTTTTTCTAGCGCTAGTTACTATCAGGACTATGCAGATCGTTGGATGGGGGATGCGTTTAACAACGCTGGCAACACAATTAGCCAGCAATCCGCTACCGCATCAGAACCGTTTTTCAAGTTTTTAAGATTCCAGAGAGATTCTTCAGATACCGGAACGGGAGCAAGACGTGTTGGAACAGTCTTTGAGTCGCAAAATACTGCGTTTATGTCTGGTCAGGAAGTGACTTTATCGTTTTACATGAGAAAAGGCGCAAACTGGTCTCCCGCAACAGACACAGTTACAAGTTACATCTTTACCGGAACTGGTACTGACGAATCCATGAGTAATGGATTAGGAAGCGCTTGGACAGGTTACGCATCCCAAAGTCAATCTAATACCATTACGACCTCTTGGACACGTTTCACTCACACTGTTACGTTATCTGCAACGGCGACACAAGTAGGTATTTCTTTTGTAACACCTGCTTCAGTAGGTACAGCAGGGGCCGCAGATACTTGGGACATAAGCGGTGTTAAGTTGGAGTTAGGTGGTGCGGCAACTCCATATATCAGTAAAGGTTTCGAACAAGAGTTAGCCGCTTGTCAGAGATATTATGAAAAGGGCGCAATACACTGGAGAAGTTCTCCCAGTATTACTTGGAGTGGTAATTACTACGGTTACAACACCGCATCTTTTAAAGTAACAAAGAGAGTCGCGCCTACAATAGTGCTATCCAATGAGTATACAACGGATGGATATACTGATTACAACATAGACGAAATAACTACGGATGAATTCGCCCTGAATGTGGACTCCGATGGTAGTGGTGTTAGTCCGGGTTGGTGGATTAGCGCAAGTTGGACATCGGATGCAGAATTATGATTACAAACGCTAAATATATGCAGAATCCTCGCGGAGAAAATACTTGCGTAAAGGTAACTAAGGACAGTATGAGCAAGTTTGTTCCTCTGGATGATAACAACAAAGATTATAAAGAACTGTTGGAGTGGGTTGCGGAAGGTAATACGATTGAGGCGGCAGAATGACTAGAACAACCATACGCTCAGAAGACATTACAGCGGGTCAGGTTCCGGGGCAAGATAGTTTGCAAACCGACATCGCCATCCTTGGTTTCAAAGTGGCGGCCAACGGAAGTCTGGCGGCTTACAACTTACATGACCAAACTGTAGACTCTTTTGAAGATGCCTCCGGTGTTGATGCTAGTACATCTACTGGTGAAATAAGGAACGACTCTAACTATTACTCTGGCGTTTCTCTGGGCACTTATTCTATTAATGCGTTTACTTCGACTGGCGCATCTACATGGACTTGCCCTGCTGATACACAACAGGCAGAAGTTCTTATCGTCGGCGGCGGAGCCGGTGGTGGTAATCACTATTACGGTGGTGGTGGTGGTGCGGGGGGCGTTGTTCACGATACAGATTACGCTGTTGTTGCGGGAACTGTTTACGATATTACTGTAGGCGCGGGCGGAGCAGCCGTGAGCTCAGGTTCCGATTCAGTTTGGAACGTTAATGCGGAAGGTTCTGGCATTGCTATGACCGCTGATGGCGGGGGTCGTGGAGGAGAACACGATAACGGGGTAAGTGGCGGATCAGGAGGCGGTGGATCGGGTTATAGTATTCCAAATACAGGCGGCTCATCTTCTCAAACTTCTCCAACCGGGGCGACAGGTTATGGCAACGACGGAGGTGGTAGCGGCTCAAACCAAGGCGGCGCTGGCGGTGGTGGTGCTGACGCGGTGGGGCAAGACTCTCCCGGAACAAATAATGAAGATGGTGGCTATGGTGGTGCGGGTAAATTATTTTCGAACTTTACTGCCTACGGAACTACATCAGGAAATGTAGCCTCATCAGGGAGCGACGGTGGTTACTTTGGTGGGGGCGGCGGAGGCGGTGGCTATCCCGGTAATAACTCAAACCAAGGTGGAGCCGGAGGTGTAGGCGGCGGAGGTAAGGGCGCTAAATCCTACGATACAGGTTCTACATATCAAGCAGTTGCAGGGATGACTAACACAGGTGGAGGTGGTGGCGGTGGTTCTGGTTCCTCATCATTTAACGGAAAAGCCGGAGGATCGGGTGTTGTTTTAATTCGCCATCGGACAGAAGCGTACAACAACATGACTTTGGTTTCGAACGCAACGACGGCAGAAGCCGCTCCAACATCAGGCGACATTGTGCTGACCTACACGAATGGCTCAGGAACAGCGACGGTAAACACCGACCTCAAGGCTTATGTGTCAAGAGATAACGGTACGACATATACCCAAGTCACTCTCTCATCCGAAGGAACCACTGGCGGTCACACCATCCTCACCGCGCATAACGTGGACATCTCATCGCAACCATCAGGAAC
>Ga0098056_1001142_pt1 | contig 10741 bp, 10 predicted proteins | sample 17BtaG_FD_92583 | JGI IMG/M metagenome (GOLD analysis project Ga0098056, IMG submission 92583) | Marine viral communities from the Subarctic Pacific Ocean - 17B_ETSP_OMZ_AT15314_CsCl metaG | ecosystem: Environmental > Aquatic > Marine > Oceanic | place: Subarctic Pacific Ocean | collected...
GACAGTTCCAATACCAAGACACCCACCAACATATATATCAGTCGCGGCGCTTAAAGAACCAGTCGTTCTTGTTACAGCTGTACCGCCGCTTAAAAGACTATTTGCTAGTGTATCTGTATCAGACCAATATGACAAATAACCTGTGTTACCAGAACCATCAACGTTACCAGATGAGGTTGCAAATATATCAGCAAGATCCCTTCCTGCTGAAACAAAACCATTTGTAGTAGCTGTAGCACTAAGACCATCAGATGTAGTTATACCTCTAGAAAATGTCTTCTTACCGGCAATAGTTTGATCTCCAGTTGTTCTTACAACTGTACTATCAACTGCAACCGTGTCGGCGGCAACAGTTATACCGTCACCAAAACCAACACCGACAGTTACGTCTCCTTCTGTACCCCCTCCAGATAGACCAGGGCCGGCTGTAACACCGGTTACATCACCAGAGCAAGTTGTAAATATATCAGCTAAGTCCCTTCCTGCTGAAACAAAACCACTGTTGGTAGATGTAGCGCTTATAGAAGTACCTACTACAGTACCTCCGCAAACAGAAGTTGAACCACAAACAGCAGGACTACGAACTGAAGTTGTACCGCATACAGCAGGACTACGAACTGAAGTTGTACCGCATACAGCAGCACCACAAACTGTTGATATACCACAGATACTGTTGCTGTAAACAGACGTGCATGCGCTTAAGGTACCAGCTACAGTAAGTTCTTCATTTGGTGTGACAGTTCCAATACCAAGACACCCACCAACATATATATCAGTTGTAGCGCTTAAAGAACCAGTCGTTCTTGTTACAGCTGTACCGCCGCTTAAAAGACTATTTGCTAAAGTTGTACTATCAGAAAAATAAGGTACATAACCTTTCGTTCCTGACCCGGTTATTCCACTTGCTTCTTCTGATGTTGCAAATATATCAGCGAGATCTACACCACCGGACAATATACTAGCTTTATTAATAACGTCAAGATCTCCCGTCATAGTACCGCCATCGGCAAACTGCTTTGCAACACTACCACCTCCCCCGCCGTAAGTATCTAGATATCTTCTTACAGCAGCTATTTCCTGCGTAAATCTCGAATTTAAGCTTGAAGATAATTTATTCTCTAAATCTCTTTTAATACCTTTAACATCAATCTTTTCATTTTTTTCAGGTAATTTATCAAATTGTACCTGTTCTAGAGCTAATTTTTTTTCTATTGTTTCAGGTAGTGTTTGCTTTAACTCTTCTACCTCTTGAAAGAGTATCTTTTTGTTTTCCTCTATTTTAGATGTTAGCTGCTCCTTAAATTCATCATCTACCTTTTTAACCTTTTTTGTTAAAAGCTTATTAATTTCGGTATTAGTATCTTCTAACCTTGCCTCTATTAAAGAGGTTAATACTTGCTCAGTATTATCTATATCTTTTCGAGCGGATTTTTTAGCTTCAGAAATTTTTGTGTCTGTCTTCTCTAAATCCTTATCTAAATGCTGTTTAGCTTCTTGTATCTGTTTAGTTACTTTGCTACTAAATCTATCTAATTTAGTAGCTGTCTGTTCGGAGCTTTTTTCACTATATTTTGTAAGTTTATCTACCTCTTCCTTTATATAGATTTTATTTTCTTTAGCTATATTTTTATTAAGCTTGTTTAGTTTATCTATTCCTTTATCTAATAAAACTTTACTTTCAGCAATCCTTTCACTTAATAGACCTTTTTCAACCTGTAACTTAACAATATCACTCTTTACATCCTTTAACTCTTCTTCCGTAGCATGCGCACCGCTCTCACTAACCTGTGTTAAGTTTTCTATTTTTTCGTTAATATAAGATACATCCTGTATTCTTTTATCTAACTGCTGACCGACCTCGTTTAACGTTACCTCGTATACATCAGTTATTTTTTCCTCTGTAACTTTAATTCTGCTATCTACTTCCTTTAATGTATCTATCTTTATATTCCCGGCTCTGCTAAGAGCTTTGTTAAGACCGCGTTGTAATTTATCTTCTAAAACTACATTACTTTTTTCTAGCGTTGTTATATCTATGTCAACCTTTTCCTCAAGACTATCTAAAGAAGTTTTTATTTCTTCTTTATTTTCATCCAACAGTTCTTCTAACGAAGTTTTTGTATTCTTAAATAACTTAGTGTAACGTGATATATTATCGTTATTTTTCTCGTTGATTAACTTAGTGAGATTGTTGGTGTATATGTTCTTTACTAACTCTTGAATCTTTGCTTCAAAATGCTGAATACTGCCTTCATTGAGCTCTTCTAAATTATCTAATAACCTATTACTTTCCCTTTCTACATACGTTTCAATATAAGAAGTTAAATTTTTTGTTGTAGATTCTGTATCTTCCTTTAAGTCTGTATTTACTTTTTCTACAATTGTAAGAAATTCGCTCGTTAACTCTGCTCTAACATCTTTTAAGTAACTCTCGACTCGCTGCTCATTTGACTTGATAGTGTTATTAGCTTCGTCAATTTTTTGCTGCTTAATATCTTCAGCATATTTTTTAGCTAATTTTCTCGCTTTAGCTATATCCTGTAATATATCTTCTTTTTTCTCTAAAACAACATCCTCGACAACATCTTTATCAAACTCCGGAAGGTCTAACTTCTCTTCCTTAATGTGTTTTACAAATTGTAAATTATTCTCATTAAAGAATACTTCCTGTGGTCCTTTTTCTAGAACAAAAGGTGCAATATATTCTTTATTTTCGAATATAATAGGTACACTAACTACAGGCCGTCCCTTATATTCAGATATCTTTTCCGCGTTATAGGTTTTATTATTAATCTTTACTTCAAATATATCAAAATATACTTCATCAAAATTATCTACAATTAAAATATTATAATCATAATCCGATACGGATACATCTACATTTTGATCAAAGATCATTCTCGAGGTTGGGGACCCCTGTTCAACACACAATTCATCAACTATTGATGGTAGGTCGATTATTTCTTCTACTTCTTCCTCTACAACCTCTTCTAAAACTATTTCAGGCTCTTCTTTTGTAACTGAACCTACGTAGGTTTTATTATTTTTATTAAACTCCACATTAAATACGCCTTCACGTAATATGAAAGGAGCTATAAACTCTTCATCCTCTATCTCTACCGGTATATCTACGACAGGAGAGCCCATATACAGGCTCTTCTTTTCTGCAATAAATTTTTTACCGTTTATCTCAAATTCATAAACATCGAAAAAAGTCTCTTCTAAACTTTTAACTGTTAAGATGTTAAGATCTGAGCTAGTAAAGGTAGGGACTACCTTTTCGCTAAACAGTCTCATTATGTATGTATATTTATTACCTTATCAGCAAATGTACAATTAATAATGAGCAACTCCATAAACAGTTGCGGTACAATCTGCTGTCGTGGTAATAGTAAGGTTAATATATGTAGAACCTACACTAGCTGTAACATCTGACAGGAGCGAAGCAGCTTGAGCATCAACTATGCCATACGTAGTACCGTCAGCTACACTTGCACCGTTATGCGTTACTAACACCTCACAGGCTGTTCTCGAGGAAGCAGAATTAAAAAGTGAAATAACATATTTAGCTGTCATAAACTGATCTTTATCAAAAGTGTTTAATGTATTTGCACCCGTTGACATTGGACCAGTAAATACACTAGTTTTAGAATAAACAATTCCGTTTGATGAATATTCTATAATATCTCCTCTTACAATTAGATCACCGTCAATATTTTGATTATCAAAATCAAATTCATCACCTTCATTTATAGGGTCCCATATTACTTGACCATCACCAGTTGACTTTAAAAATAAATCTTTAACCTGGCCTGTTGATTTTATATCAATACCTTCAACGTTAACCTGTTTACTTGATAGTGAATTACCGATCCAAGTACCGGAAATACTAGGCCCTATTACAGAACCTGAAGCGCTTATATTACCAGATACAGAAAGTCTTTCCCCGGGAATAGCTCCTATACCTACATTCCCATCAAAAAAATTCTCTTTACCCTGAAATGTTGTTATAAGCTTCCTTAATGATTTTGCCATTAAAGATATTTAATCGGCATCTCTAATCTTCAATATAGCCTCGCTTTTGAATAAAGTCAGAATTTCGAACAGCCTCTGAGCCTAACCTATCTCCTTCTGGACCGGAGCGAGGTTTCCCAGGATTATTAAAAAAGTGATATACATAAAACACTTCATCAATAAATTTAACAGCAGAATAACCACCGTCCCTTTCTCGAAGTCTGTGCATTACCGGCAATATATAAGCAAAGTCAGTAGCCATTCTAAACCATCTACCATTCCAATCTAAAAAGTTAGCTTTAGGTATGCTAGCCAGAGTCTTAACCTTAAAGGTTGACATATGGCTCATTGGCCAACCGCCTTTATATGGCTCCCAATCATCCTCTGGCATCTCGCCATGTCCTTTTGTTGTTTCATGAGAACGTCTATAATTAGTATAAACATACTCTAACTTGGGATCCGAGTCGTACGCCTCTTTAACCACCTCTAATGCATTCCTTTTCGAAAGCCAATCATCACTATCAACAACACATATTATATCTTCTGGATCCTTATTAATTGCGTGTTTATAAATATTCCTTAATCTATATTGTCGTTCGGTGTTGTGAACAATTTTAAGGTATGGAATATCTTTTCGACTTTCATATGCTTTTAACTCTTCTGCTGTATTATCATCAGATATATCATCTATAACAGTGTGGCTGTCAGGTTGCAATGTTTGCCTTTGCACACTATCGATACAATAGGTGATAAATTTTCCAGCATTTCTTCCGGCGGATATGACGTGTATTTTGTTCATTTTTAAATTATTGTTTTGGGGTTTTAATATGCGGTACATCAATTTGACTAAGCGTGTGATGCAGTAGCTTTTTATGTGAGGCGCGCTCCGGATTAATATCAATTCCACCTCGACGAGCATATAAACACCTTACACTTAATTCTTCTGGGTGAATTGTATCCATTAATCGCTTATAAATAGCTTCACAAATTTCCTCATGAAAATGACATTCATCTCTAAATGATACAATATACTGTAATAGAGAAATAGGATCTACAGTATTTCTACCCTTTATATAGATATAAACATCTCCCCAATCCGGTTGAGATGTAACCCTGCAATTAGATTTTAACAAAGCACTATGATAATAAACTTTATCTGATGGTGCATCTTCAATTTCTTTAAGAAGATTAGGTGTTTCTTTATATACGGAAAATTCTGTATTATCAACAGGGTATTCATCTTCAAGAGTGATATAACTAGGAGTACAATTCTCTCCATGCATCCACTCATCTTTTGCTACAAAAATAGAAGTATCACCTAAAACTCTTTTATTAGAATGGACCTTAACCTCAACGACCATATCGAGCAGCTCGCTTAAATCCTTCCTAGCCATAATGCTAATATTATCGAGAACTACCTCACTAGTCTCACCTAATTTCGTCATATTAAAGGAATTAAAATATAACTTAATAGACTTAGATTCAACAATATATTTACTTTCACAAGGATATACAATTTTAGCTACACCAACAACAGGAAGACCTTCATTAGTAAGAGCTGAAATTTCATAAGCATTCCAAGTATCATTGCCTACAAAAGGTAAATCATCATCCGTAATCCCTAGATGCGTTCTATTAGATTGGCGAGGCTCTCTAACCAGGAGCTTCGGATCATAAGTAGATTTATATTCTGAGGTCTGACCTAGATGTTTACTAACGTTTTTATTATCGAGCTTTACCATATTTAAATTTTAATACCAATGTCATGTTTAGCAAGAGTTGCCCGGACGGTCTTTAACCTGTCCTTAACACTACCTTTTAACGTTACAACCTCGCAATCAAAGTTTTCTCTATGTAAATGCAATTCAAATATATCAATAATTTCTTTCCGGAACGCCTCATCTACGCTTCTTTCACCATCCTCTATCAACTTTACATCCTCCGGAGATGTATAAAAAATAACATCATATTTATCTTTTAAATTTTCCCAAACTAATTCACACGCATCATAACATCGCCTACTGATTTTATCTTTATTGAGTAGCCATAGAGATTATACAATACCGTCTAACGCGCATCGATCAAATATTTGATGCACCCCTCTAATTAGATGATCAGCTCTATTTCTATAAATATTCCGAACATGTTCGGTCATAATAAGCAGCTGTGTTAAATCACCTCCACCTTCGTTAATAGGCATATTATATTCACGCGCTACTAATCTCGTAACCTCTGGTACAAACGTAAATGGATAATCACCATTTTCTGCATGAAGTTTTTTTAGTAAGGTAGTTTTACCTGTACTTTGCGCGCCAGTAAACGAACAAATCATACTTTATTATATAGACGTTCCTTTAAAAAACTATACCAAGCATCAAAAGATGTCTTTCTTAATGCACCGAGATGATCATTCCAGGCACCACCAATTGTTTTTACAGATTTTTCTACCATAACCTCCCCGGCATCTACTTCTGCTACTACTCTATGAACCACGCTGCCAATCTCCGGGTATGAAGCCATATTCTCCCATACACGCTTTTGGGGATCTTTACCTTTTAATTCAGGATATTTTGTTATAAGCCCCGGGTGACCGTTGTATATATTATACTTGTTACACTTATCCGGAGGTACTATTCTCAACCAACCATTTAATGTAATAAGTGTATCGTCGTTATTAAAATTTAAATTTTCTAAAATATCTAACGTCTTTGCTTCTTCTTTATTAACTCTAAAATCAACCTCCACTCTAGAATCAATTTGATCTAATTTAGCGTTAGTTATAACAAAATCTGGTACCCTATTTAATGCTGAAGATAGATCAGCTATCTCAGACCCGGTTTGCGAAAACAGAGCAATCCAATTTGAAAACTTCATTATAGATATGATAACGCCGCCCAGTTAATAAGCAAATGAATAGTATTGTCGCTAGCAACTAATAACCATAATGACAACCATTGTGGAACATCTTTATGATACCCTGTCTCTTTGCAATCTTCCCATTTATGCCAATACTTTTTAGGACCGAGTATTAAATTTTTAGCATAAACAACATACCGAGCTAATCTAAAACGATCAATAAAAAAGTGAGTTATGCAAATTACAGCAAATGCCACGGCAGATGGGTCCAAAATTAAAAAAGGTAACGAATATGTAAGCGCATGCGCTGCAGCTGCTTTACTGCATTTCGTTTTATTAAGTGCCATCCAATCACTCTGAAGGAGATAGTCACCAATTAAATGGAGTATCAGTTGGAGCATTATTTATTATTTTATACCCAAACGGTCATTTTTCAAGAGGTATATTAAATAATTTAGTGGAAGAGTTCTTAAAGTTCGTTACTGATGTCGGTTTCCCTATAGCAGGAGCTATAACATGTGGAGCATTTGTTTTTATTATTCTTAAATTTATACTCAGTGAAATAACAGGCGCTGTAAAAGGTTTAGGAGGAATGATAAAATCATTAGAAAATAGGGTACAGACGATGAATAATGATATAGTAAAAATCGATACATTAGTATCTTACGCTTTTAACAAGCATCCAAATTTAGATAGATTAGCTGCTAATGAAGGAAAGGAGGATGCTAGAAAAGACTAATGAGTGATGAAATAGTTAAAGCTATAAATGATTTTGGATTTCCGATTATTGCAGCATTCGGTTTAGGTTATTTTGTATATTATACATGGAACTGGGTTGTAAAGGAAATAAAACCTGTATTAGATGAATCCACAGGAACGTTAATAGGGCTTATCGATAGAATAAGAATGTTAGATAACGACATGATTCGTCTTAATACAAAAATTCAAATGATTCTTCAAGAGCAAGAAAAAATGCATGAAGAGGAGAGAAGAGAGAATAGGAGAAAAAATAAGCATATTTCAGACACTAGACTCTAGCAATATATATTAATAGAGGTAAATAGTGTTATGAGGTATATTTGGTTAGTATTACTTTGCTGTAGTAGCGCTGCAGCTGATGAATTAAAATTTAAATTTAAATCCCCGTCTTTTAGCGGCCTTGGCTATAGTGCACATAAAATTAATCTAGAAAATATTTCCGCAGCTAGAAAGAAAACAGTTAAGGACGAGCTAAAATCATTAGCAATTCAGGCTAATTTAGCTAATAATAGAAGACCGCTACAGGTGTTCTTAACAAACTTACAGTCACGGATTTATTCAGAGCTTTCTAAGCAGGTTACCGAGCAATTGTTTGCAGATACTGGTTCAGATTCTGGGTCCTTTGATCTTGACGGTAATGTTATTTCCTGGTATAGACTAGCTGATAAAATTAATTTAACTGTAGTTGACACTGATGGTGATCTTACAACAATTTTAATTCCCATTGGATCTCTCCTACTGCCCGAGCCTATTAATGAAGAATCTACTGCTGAATAGTCTTTTAGGCTCGTCGTTGCTACTATATAGTGGATGTGAAACCTTTCAAGGAGGTCCACACGATCCTCCAATAGTTGCTCCCGCGCCCATAGCCGCACTCGTAACTTTAAATAAGCTTCCAGAGCTTGACGGTGAACCTATTTATATAGGTGTAAATAGCTTTAAAGATTTAACAGGTGCAAGAAAACAATCTGATAATTTCGCTAGTTTTTCTGCTGCTGTCTCACAAGGAGGAGAAGCTTGGCTTATTGAGTCTCTTTTAGAATCTAATGGTTGGTTTAAAGTATTAGAAAGAGGCCAACTAGACACTGTAATGAGAGAGCGCGCTCTGGTCCAACAAACTAGAGAAGATTTTACAGATGATGATAATACTGGATTAAAACCGTTGTTATTTGCTGGGTTATTAATTCATGGTGGTATTATTGGATATGATACAAATGCAGTATCTGGCGGAGTTGGAGCTGCATATCTTGGAATAGGAGCTCATGAACAGCATAGAAAAGATGTTGTTACTGTATCGATAAGATTTGTTAGTACTTTGACTAGCGAAATTTTATTATCTTCAACAGTATCGAAGACAATATATTCAACTGCAGTTGGCACAGACGTGTTTAAGTATGTTAAAGATGCTTTAAATCCATTAGAAATAGAATTTGGATTCGCAAAAAACGAACTAGTATCTGTAGCGACTCGAGCAGCAATAGATATGGCTATAGTTGATCTTATTACAAAAGGCGAAAAGAAAAAAATGTGGAAATTTAAAAAATCACCGGCGGTGCCTACAGAAGAAGCTAAAGAGCCAAAAGCAGATAAAATGCCGGTAACCAAGTTAAAAGGATAGATTTTATATAAATATTTTTATGAAAATAAAATCTCTCTTAATAGCTCTACTATTTACTACCGGAGGCTTGCTTAACGCAAGCAATGAAATTTATTTAGATCAAATTGGTAGTGCGGGTATATTTAACATATCTCAAATAGGCTCAGCAAACAATTTAGGTGAAGGTACTAACAGATCCCGAATTGAAGGTGAAGAAGTTATCTTTAACATTGGAACTATAGGTAATGAAAACCTAATTGATATTGATTCAATTGGTAATGAAGAACTAGTAAATATTGAATTACAGGGTGATGCAAATGAGTTTATTTTAGCACTAGAGGGAGATAAAAATGAAGTAAATGCTTTTGTTGCAGGAGATTCTAATAATGTTTTAATCGCTGGTAATGAGGAAGATACACAAAAAGCTACTGTAAATAACGGCTTAATTAACTTAAACGTAGAAGGCGCTTCCAACTCAGTTGATTTGTTATTATTTGATACTTCATATACCTTTACTGATTACCACATCGCAGGTTCTTTAAATGAAATAAGTAGCTATCAAGAAGGTCACGGTGGTCTAATTGGTCACTCTCAACTAGTTGATGTTTTTGGAAGTAGTAACTCTTTATTAGTATCACAAGTAGGCGCTGAAAGCCAATTTATTGAATTATCAATTCTAGGAAATGAAAATGCATACCAAATATTCCAAACCGACGGGGCGTTTGATCCGACATTTATGCCTGAGCAAATTGAAAATAACGTTATACCGTTTAACGAATTTAGCAACCCAGACGGCCCACCACAGGCTGGTAACGAGTAGTTTATTATTCTTATTATTTTTAATACCAGCTTTTGGTGAAATAGGGAATGTAACATCACAAACTAAAGCGGCTCAAATTACTAGAAAGGGTGATAAAATTTTAACTGAGGTTAACACTCCAGTTGAAATGAGAGATTTAATTGAGACCTTAAAAGGTAGAGCTAATATAAAATTTGTTGATGATACTAAAGTTAGCGTTACAGAATACTCTAAGTTATTAATAGACGAGTTTGTTTATAATCCTAACAAAAAAACTGGTAAGTTATCTTTAAAAGCAGCCTTAGGTACTATAAGGTATTCTTCAGGGAAGATAGCTAAAAACTCTAGACAAAATGTAAAAATAAAATCACCTACTGCTTCCGTGTCTGTACGTGGTACCGACTTTACTATGAATGTTCAAGAAGACGGGGCTAGTAGTTTTTTACTCTTACCTTCTACTGACGAAGCTGGAAATTCATATGTTGGTTCTATTGATGTATCAACCCTCGGCGGTACAGTTACTTTAGATAAAGCGTACGAAGCAACAACTGTAACATCTGCTATAGCAGCACCAACCCCACCTCAAGTTATAAAGCAAGATGGTCCTGGAGCAAAAGAAGACAAAAAGAAAGATAACTTAGAAAGAGAGAAAAAGCCTGGGGATGATAAAAAAGATAACCAAGATTTTGACGATTTTAAAATAAAAAGAAAAGAAA
>Ga0098056_1001144_pt1 | contig 10737 bp, 11 predicted proteins | sample 17BtaG_FD_92583 | JGI IMG/M metagenome (GOLD analysis project Ga0098056, IMG submission 92583) | Marine viral communities from the Subarctic Pacific Ocean - 17B_ETSP_OMZ_AT15314_CsCl metaG | ecosystem: Environmental > Aquatic > Marine > Oceanic | place: Subarctic Pacific Ocean | collected...
CACGCAGTTTGGCGCTATTTCTCTTGGTATTGGCGCAATCGGCGCTTCACTGATCTTCGGAGGAGTGGCGGATCTGTTAACGCCAACGCCCAAGATGCCCAACGTCAAAGGCGGTTTTGGTGGCGGATCAAGTTCAACTTCAGGCCGATCCCGAGAAGAGCAGCTGAACAGCTTTGCTTTTGATAAGTCGAACGCGAATACAGTGCAAGGAGAAGTGGTTCCTGTTCTTTACGGTGAGCGCATCATTGGTGCGTTGCCGGTTTTGAGCTTTGGCCTTGAATTGCAGAACTTTTTGTGATGGATGATCAAACCCAAGTGAGCAGCCTAGAAGTTAGTGGCGCTGGTGGCGGAGGCGGAGGGCGCTCGCAAACTGTTAATCAAACTGTCAATCAAACAGTTGTTGTTCAAAATGAAACGAGGCAGCCTATAACAGCTGCCAATAATTTATTTTCAGTTGCATTTGCAAAAACAGTTTACGCGCTAAGTGAAGGCGTTCTTGAGGGATTTCCTAACGACATTAACAAGGACGTTTATCTTGATGGCGTTCCAATTCAAAACCCTGATGGAACGAATAATTTTAATGGTTTTACTCTTGATTCAAGGCTAGGCGAAGACGAGACGCAAACTCCTATTTCAGGATTCAGCACAACCGAAAACACTGTTGGCGTCAATGTAAACGTGACGCAAGCTACTGGTGCAATCACCAGGGCGATAACCGACACCGATACAGAGCGTTGCCGGGTGATCATGTCTTTCCCTAGCTTGCAAGCTCAGAACGAAAGCAATGGGGACATCAATGGCACAAGCGTCACTTTTCAGATTGACGTTAATTCAAATGGTGGAGCATATACAGCTGTCGTCTATCAAACTGTCACCGGAAAATCAAATAGCGAATTTCAAAGAGCTTATGAGTTTGACTTGCCAGGCACAGGCCCTTGGAATATTCGAGTTACAAGGATAACAGCCGACAGCACTAGCGCCTTTATTCAAAACACAATCAACTGGCAAAGCTTTGTCGAGATTGTTGATGAAAAATTTGCCTATCCAAATACTGGCCTTATTGCGTTAAAGGTTGACGCAAGACAGTTCAACACAATTCCTGATGTATCGGTAAAGCTTCGCGGGAAACGTGTTCAAGTTCCTACTAATTATGACGCCGCGACTCGTACTTATACGGGGTTGTGGGACGGAACTTTTCAGATGGCGTGGACTGACAACCCTGCCTGGATCTTTCGCGACATTGTTTTAAACGAACGTTTTGGAGTTAAACGTTATGTCAACTCTATTACTATTGATCCTTGGTATCTTTACACCGTTTCTCAGTATTGTGATGAGCTTGTACCCAGCGGCAGCGGTGGAACTGAGCCTCGTTTTACTTGCAATGTCTATTTACAGAGTCCAGGCTCGGTTTATCAAGTGCTTAATTCACTGGCCTCTTGTTTCCGGGGCTTGATTTACTACAGCGAAGGCGAGCTGTATTTAACGCAAGATCGGGAACAAACCGTAGTCCAGCAGTTTAGTGAAGCAAATGTCATTCAAGACGTAGCAGAAAACGGAGAAGTCTCCTCGCCATGCTTTAGTTATTCAGGTTCAGCTAGAGCAGCACGCAAGACCGTAGTTTTAGCGAACTGGGATGATCCAGCTCAGGTCTACTCAAGCGTCACAGAGTATCAGCAGGATGATGAGCTGCTAGACAGATTTGGATATAACCCTGTTGATCTTCGATTGATTGGCGTGACATCTCGCGGCCAGGCTTTACGCGCTGCCAAGCATACGCTTTTTAGCGACCGATACGAAACGGAGAAGGTTAGCTTTCGCGTTGGAGCGGAAGGTCTTGCAGCTGGCGTTGGTGAAATTATCAAGATTGCTGACCCATTGAAGCAAGGTCAACGATTAGGTGGTCGCATTTTGGCCGTTGACGGCAACTTTATTACAATCGATGCGGTATTGACGCTAACGCCCGGAGTTGATTACACGTTAACTGTTGTGATCCCTGGAGGAGAAACAGTCGTAAATGGCGACAACACAACAAAAGTAAACCCCAAGCTAGAAGTTCTAACTGTCGTTCGCTCTGACGATATTGGCTTTGAAACTTTTGACGAAGGCAACGTTTTAACCGAAAGTTCTGACGAAATAATAACGCAAAACAGCGATAACTTGATTGCTCGATTTGCGACAAGTGATGCAACTACGACTAAGTTTGAGGTGAACTCAGCCGTACAAACGCAAGTCGGTGCTTTATGGGTTCTTGAATGGACATCAATGGTAGCTGCGACTTATCGCATCATTTCGATCTCAGAAGTTGAATCCTTAATCTATCAAGTTGAGGCGATTCAATATAACAGCAGCAAGTATGGCTATGTAGATAATGACTTGCCGATTGCAATACCAAAAGATCGTTTTACCCTTCGACCCGTTGGTGAACCGACAGACGCCAGCGGCTTTCTTGAATATTCAAATGGTCAAACATCAATTCAAGCTTCATGGCGTGCCCCGCAAGTAAACAATGCAATTGACCTTTTAATACGAGGGTATAGGTACCAATGGCGAAAAGTTGGCGATACGGAATGGTCAGATGTTGCCCAAGTGCAGGCTACGACCGTTGAAGTTTTTCTTCCAATTCATACCTTTGGAAATCAATACGAATTTCGAGTTTCTGCTGTTAACCGTTTAGGCAGTCAGTCTGATTGGGTTGTTTATGATGTTCTCGCTTTTGCCCCTATTCCTGACTTAAGTGATCCGACTTTTGGGGCAACTCTTACGCACGCTAATCAACCGGATGGCACCCAGCTAATCATTGTTAATTCTGGAACGTGTCCAATTCTGCCTCGAATTAACGGTTTCAGGTGTTGGGTTAAACCTCGCAACCTTTCTTCAGGCGAAATTCCTGGCGTCAAGCCACCTGGCGATGATGGTTGGTACTTCTTGGCCGATATTCCGCTTACAGGCTATTACACCGTTGCATTCCACGCTCCAGACACCTACGACGTTCGCGTTAACTTTACAAGCTCAATTTTTGGTGAAGAACCGACTGATTACATCTATGATTTTGTGGAACGTGGTGAAATAGCGCCTCCCACCCCAAGCAACTTTAGTGTTGTTGAAAATCAAAACAGCAGCGGCAAGCGTTTCAGCTGGCAACTACCCACGACAGAGTATGGCAGTTGGGACCAAGGGCTTGTTGCTGATATTGTGAGCTACGAGGTTAAATACAAAAAAGGAGAGCTAGCCTTAAACATTATCGACTTTGAAGTTTCGACTGATCTTGTTACTGTTAAAACTTCAACAGTCATCGGCACCCGAGTCAATCAGCACTTGCTTAACGTTGGTGATGAAATTGTATTTGCCGCTTCTTCTGGATCGTTGCCTACTGGGGTCACAGCTGGCACGACTTATTACGTTGCAAGCGATGGATTTACAAGTACAGCATTTAAAATTAGTGCCACAAGTGGCGGCGCTGCCATTAACTTCACCGGCACTGCAACTGGAACGTATAACGTTTCGGGTCCAGCAGATTTAAAGACTCGATTAGACGTTACTGCTAGTTGGGGCGCTGGCCTTGAATTGGCGTCTGGCGGCTTGCCTGCACAACAGCAATGGTTTGAGACCAGCTTGTTTGATACTGGTAAATACGTGGTGATGGTGAAGTCAGTTGATGCAACGCAATGGCGTGCAGACTTGCCTGCCTACATTCTTGTCAACATTGGCGCCCCATCAATCAGCAATGCAGTGCAGTCAATTGATGCAAAGAACGCACCAACTAATGATTGGCCCGGAACGTATAACAATTGCTCTGTCGACTTGGTTCAATTATTGACTCAAGACAGTAATTCTATTGTGACTCAAGGAGGTGATAACTTGATGAGCACTGACACTGCTTTGGTTCAGACAGACCCAACGCTTGACAGTTATTTTACTTGGCTTTTCGACAATAATAACCTTGAAAGCGCATTGCTATTTAACACTACCGGGTCAGCTACTTATGCTCATTCGTTAGTCGCGCTGACAGGTGCAGCGACAGAGCTTGTGCAAGAAGACGATTTTAAGATTCTCAAAGAAGAGGGCGGCAAGCTTTTAGGCGAACAGCGTTCTTATGATCAGCTTGAACTTGCAGAAGGTGGCATTGTTCATCCTTATGCACCGTTTGAGAAACTTTTAGGTGATGTTTATCGTGTGGAGACTCGCTTTAAAAGTCCTGACGGTGGAACAACTGCTGGTGTCATCAGTGGGTTAACGGCTGAGCTTGATTATCCTGATGTGATTGAAAAGATAAATGACGCATCAATTAGTGCCGCTGGAACGGCGGTTGCATTAACAAAAGCATTCCGAGCAGTTTCAAGCGTTTCAATTACAGCCCTTCAAACGGGGGGGAGCACTGCTGTTACGGCTGTTGTTACAGCTAAGACCACGAGTTCGGTTACTATTAAGTGTCTGAACTCCAGCGGGACCGGGGTCACTGGCCTTGTTGACATCACCGTAATTGGTTACTAATGGCTGACTCACGCATCTCTCAGTTACCAGCAGCAACAACGCTGGCCAGTACCGACATTGTTCCGTTTACGAGTATTAGCGCGAGCGAAACTCGCAAGATTACTGCTAATAACTTGGCAATCGTTTTAACTCAATTGGGGCTAACGGTTGGGACGGCTGCTCCAACGACTCCTTACAACGGTCAGCTTTGGGTCGATACCAATACGAACCCGCCAATTCTGAAGGTTTATAACGGCGCAACGTTTACGACTGTTAGTTTTCTGCCTGGATCGTCAGTTGCTACAAGCCCCAGTGGCACTGCGCCTTCAAGTCCAGCATTGGGCCAGCTATGGCTTGACACATCTCAAACGCCGGATGAGTTGAAGGTCTATGACGGCGCCAATTTTGTTCGCGTTGATCCCTTAGGCATTACCGATACTGCGGCGGCGGCTAAGTATTTGCAGATTACGAATGCTGCAACAACGTATTTGGCGTTAAGCGGTGGGACGTTGACGGGGAATCTGACACTGACAGGCAATCCCACAACAACCAATATGGCCAGCAACAAGGGCTATGTTGACGCCCAAATTGCTGCGATCCCTGCTGCCACTGACCAGACACCTGCTGGAACGGTTATTTACACGGCAAGATCTACTGCTCCAACCGGTTATTTAAAGGCTGATGGTTCAGCAGTTAGTCGATCAACATATGCAACATTGTTTGCCGCGATTGGAACTACGTTTGGTGTGGGTAATGGGTCCACAACGTTTAATCTCCCTGACCTTCGTGGTGAATTTATTCGCGGTTGGAGCGATGGACACACGGTTGACAGTGGCCGAACGTTAGGCAGCAACCAAGCTGACAGCCTTAAATCTCACTTCCACAATTATCTTTCAAACGGCGCTGCTGGCAACAGTGTCACTGGTGGACCAACTGCAATTAACGACGGTCAACAAGACACAGACACAGACCCCTTTGGTGGGGATGAAACCCGTCCCCGCAACGTGTCCTTGCTGGCCTGTATCAAGACCTGATCTGGCATTAAAATCAAGCTACTAGGAGTGCATCATGGCTGACATCAAGATTAATGATCTGACTGCTTACACAAATCCGGTGAGCACTGATGTTTTGCCGATTGTCGATATTGGCAATGATCTGACCAAAAAAGTCGAGATCCGCAACTTACTGAAGAATGCGACAGGAGGTAGTGCGACTGCGCCTTCGTTTAGTTTTGATGCCGACCCTGACACGGGAATGTATAAATCTGGGTCGAATGCTTTAGCTTTTACAACTGCTGGCAACGGGCGATTATTTATTGACAGCTCGGGCAATGTTGGGATTGGTACTCCGTCGCCTAATAATTATGCAAACTATTCCACGCTAACTCTTAATGACACTACAGGTTCAATCATAGATTTAGAAGCAAATGGAACAGTTTGTGGTGAGCTTCAAGCACTAACAAATGAATTTCGTATTAATGCTGTTGGATCTTCAGGTGTACTAAAAATGTACGCAGGAGCCGCCGAACGCATGCGAATCGACAGCTCTGGCAATGTTGGTATTGGTGCGTCATCTATCGGCAATATTTCAGGATATGCTCAGTTAGTCCTTAACAATTCAACTGGAGGACTGATTCAATTTGAAGATGATGGCAGCAATGTTGGACGCATCGTTAGTACCAGTAGTGCTTTTACTTTGCGTACGGACGGAGAATTAGTATTTGAAACGAATGGGTCAACCGAGGCGATGCGAATCAGTTCTGACGGCAGTATTACTGCGGCGGGTGGTAATACAGTTATTAATTCATCAGGTTGGATAGACATAACAAGAGATTCAGCAGGTTCAAATGGATTGCTGATTAATCAGCAAATTGGTGGTGGTACTAAAAATAATACGATTAAGATGCTTAGTAATGGTTCGGCAGAATTTGCGGGTTCGATAGTCACGGATTCTTTTTTTCGAGCAGGTGATAATCCAGCTAGCGGAGGAGCTGTAGGTGCAGCTATTGCAAATACTGGAGGCATTCAGCTTTCTGTTTCAACAGGCACTCAGTCAGCTTTTAGGGTTTATACGCAAGGTAATTCAAGTGAACGTGTAGACATTCTTGGAAACGGATCCGCAGAATTTGCTGGTGCAGTCACAGCTGCAAGCTATGTCACTAGCTCTGATCAACGCTTCAAAGAAAACATTACTGATGCAAGCTCACAGCTTGCCGATGTAATTGCTTTAGGCAACAGTCTCCGTAATTGGGATTGGACTGATGACGCTCCAGTCGCTGATAAAGATACACGCTTCCTTGGCCTTGTTGCACAAGAAGCTGAAACAATCAGCCCTGGAATCGTCGCGACTATTGCTCGTACAAAAAACGGTAATGAACTAACCCCTGAAGTTGTTATACCTGCTGTTTATGAAACAAGAACAGTCCCGGCTGTGCTTGATGAAGAAGGCGAGGTCGTTACAGCCGAAACCACTGAGCAATTACTCGTTACTGAAGAGCAAGTTACACCTGCAACCTATGAACAACTAGACGACTCCTACAAAGGAATTAAGAACGACGTTCTCGTCATGAAACTGCTTGGTGCAGTCGCTGAACTCTCAGCCAAAGTCGCAGCTCTTGAAGCTGGCTAATCGGCAACCCGCCCCGTGCTATAGCGGGGTCTTCCTCTTACACTGCCACTAAGGAGTTTTTGAACATGGCGACTACTTTCACCTGGGCTATTGCCAACCTGGAACGCGAAACCTCTGACGGGTTTGTCTTTACTGCCCATTACACCGTTGCCGCCAACGACGACACCTATTCGTCTAGCGCCTACGGTAGTATCGGATTTGAGCGTCCTGAAAACCTCGTGCCTTTTGCTGACCTAACCAAAGAGCAAGTGATTGGCTGGGTCAAGGGAGCACTTGGCGGTGACGAAAAAGTCACTGAAATCCAGGCTGCGTTGCAGGCGCAACTTGATGAGCAACGCGCACCAACCAAAGCTTCTGGAACACCATGGGCCTAATGAAACGACCTGATCCATTGATCCCCGGCAAGCCTGGAGCGGAAGATCAAATAGCCATGCAGAATAGATCCGCGTGGATCGAAGCCCTTTACAAGTACGAAGGCCGTGATGACAAGGATCATCCAATGCACGGCCTGTACACAGGGTTGGCAAGAAAGCATTACAACACGATGAGCATCAATGACTAGGGCTCTGTCCCAGCGCGTTTCTTGCGTTAAAATGGCAATACTGGGTCTAATGCACAAGGGACATGTTTGGCTTGCAAAGCGGGTATGAAGTCCATCAATTTAGCGACCTTACGTCTGTAGGCGTTACGGCCTCAACGCAAACAGCAGGAATAAACTTAGCTTTTCAGATCACAACCTCTGGAATTTCAACGAATGTTGTGATCCGCATGGAGGGAAGTCTTGATGACACAAACTTTTTCAACCTAGACGATGAAGACGCGGATACAACCCTTACGGCTGACGGAACTTATGGCTATGCCCTTAGCGGTTGCCCTGTCAAGCATGTCCGAGTGCGGCTGGTAAGTATCAGCGGAGGCAGCCCCACGGTTAGCAGTGCTGTTGGAGCAGCTTAATGGTCAAGATCCTAAGGTCAAGTATCAACACGGGTTTGCGTCAAAGCATTCTTGCCAGCTCTGCTACTAGCGGTGGCGGTGGTGGTGGTGGTGGTGGCAGCAGCAATACCTGCACCTGGAGCATGAGATATCACATGTTTGGCGAAAACATGGGAACCTTTGAAGTGTATGTAGAACAAAGCGGCAGCTTTACTAGGATTTTGCAGAAAATCGGTCAACAACATACCTCAACCACGGATGAGTATGATTTGTTTACTTATGACTTAATGCCTTTATTTGCGGGTACTAATGTACGCATTTATTGCATCCAAAAGCATGAAGCAAATGTTAGCTTCAGAGGAGACGTTGCTATAGATGATTTAAAGATAACCACTAACGGGTCTGTAACAAATTTGAGCGGTCTTTTTACTGCGTGGGAAGAAGCTGGCGAACATTCTTCGTTGAGTTCTGCGCAAACCGCAACCAGTTGGAGTCTTCTTAATACTACTTTGGATACTAGATCATGGAACATTGAACCCGGTGGAGAAACTGTCTCTTCAGATACAGGACCGGATATGGCTTACAACAACAACGTAAACACAGATTATATTTATTGGGAAGCTTCAGTTTCAGGCCAAACTCTTCCTGAGACGAAGTATTATCCACTTCGCACAGTAGACGCAATTTCAGTACCATCATGACGACTGATCTTCTTGTTATTATTAAGCATCAGCTTGGGGATGAAAATCCTCAGGATGACTTTGACGCAGTGCAAAACATGACGCTAGAAGAAACTCTTGCTTATGTTGAAGCCGAAGGCACTAATACGACTGAAAACATTTTGAAGCTAGCTCAACAGCTTTCGGAATAGCACAAGTGCAGCAAGGTTTTTCTGACACGGTAAAAATCAATGGCTAAACCCAAGGGGGCGAGCAGTACTCAGTTTGTTATAGGCAAGCCCAAGAAAACACGCCAAGGTAACGGCTTGAACAGCAAATCTTCCCATGGACGCAAGAATGGGAGGAAGTATCGCGGTCAAGGAAAGGGCTAATGGATTCCCGCACTTACGAGAACTGGAGAAAAGTAAAAGAAGCGTTAGAAACTGCCGGGAAAACTGATTGCATGTTTTACAAACGTGCTGTGATGATATTGGCTGGCAAGCCAGACCCGTTAAGATAATGGGGAAGAAGCGCGTAAGCCGTGATTGAGATTTACGCAGCCATTTTGGGCGCGTCCCTAGGCATTGCTGGGATGTCTGTCTCAGGGTTTACTAGACGAACTAGCGAAAGTCGTGAAGCGGTCATTCGCCTGACAGCAGGTGTTGAGTCTATTGCGACAAAACTTGAGGATTTGCATCAAGACATGAAGGCGGAAAAGGTTCAAGCCAATGCTGATCGCCGCGAAATCTACGAACGGCTTAACGATCACAGCAATCGAATAATTGTATTAGAAAGCTCCAGAGATAGACTTACCTAAGAATCAACGGTATTCAAATGGGCATTGAAGACGTTTTGGCGCATCCTGCTTTTTGGATCGTAGTCGCAGCAGCTTCTGAGTTAATCGGCATGAGTAAGCTCAAGGACAACTCAGTGGTGCAACTTCTGTTCACCGTTCTGCGTTCTTTGAAAGCAAAAAAGGGCTGATCCCTGCTGATGGGGTTTGGCTTTGGCGGTTTGACACTAGAACAAATGGCGAGCGCATGCGACGTGCTATTGAAGCGCGAAAGTTTTACGCGGTTTTGCCTCAAAGGTTAGACCATGCCATTGACGAAGCTGCAGAAGTTATTGACCTTGAGCTAGAACGTCAAAAACGCAAGCCTCAGGTTACAGAAAAAGAGAAAGGCGAGACCCCACTTGGCGGGTTTATCAGAATCCAATCACCACATCATGACGATGACCCCGATCCGGCTGCTTGACCTTTTCAAGTATTACCAGCAGAAGCCACACCAAATGGCTGCCTTAGTTGCTTTAGAGCAGCAGTTATTGAAAGCAGACCCTACAGCTTTTGATAGAGACAGGGATTGGTATCAGACTTGGACTCATTCCATTGAAGAAAAAAACCTTGTCTGGTCTGTCACCCGAAGGCAGATCGCGCAGGTATCGGGGCACAACGAAGCGTTGTTTGACGACGCCTTTATGAATGACCTTAGTCGTTTAATCAGAGCGACAGGGATGACGAGTTTGAAGCAACGGCGAATGCTTGTGGCTCAAACATGCCACGAGACTGCTGGCTATCGGTATATGACGGAGATTGGAGATCGCAACTATTTTGCAAGAATGTATAACAATCGAGAAGATTTAGGGAATGGGGCGGACGACGGGTATAGGTATCGGGGATGCGGAGTCATTCAGCTAACAGGTAAATATAACTTTACGCGATTCGCGAAATGGATGGAAAACAATGGGATGCGTGATGATCGCATTATGGAGGGGACTGATTATGTAGTAACAAAATATCCTTTCCTGTGCGCTGTCTGCTGGATTGAAGAAAATGACTGGGCATCGCTTTGCGATAAAGGCGACATTTATGACTGCACCCGTCGCCTGAACGGTGGGTACAACGGCATAGATGATAGGATTTATTACTACAAGAAAACCGAGCAGTACATTACAGAATGAGCGTACTTTGTGACTGGGAGATTCGGTCTCTTTGCGACAGCCATCAAATGATATGGCCGTTTTCACCTGAACTCTTAAATCCAGCAAG
>Ga0098056_1001154_pt1 | contig 10682 bp, 27 predicted proteins | sample 17BtaG_FD_92583 | JGI IMG/M metagenome (GOLD analysis project Ga0098056, IMG submission 92583) | Marine viral communities from the Subarctic Pacific Ocean - 17B_ETSP_OMZ_AT15314_CsCl metaG | ecosystem: Environmental > Aquatic > Marine > Oceanic | place: Subarctic Pacific Ocean | collected...
CATTGACGCACAATCTATGGAGATGCAAGCATGAGAGTCGGAAGTTTGGTACATAGCCGACATGACCACGATTATCGAGGTGTCGTAATCATGATTGGTCCTAAAGAGACTTCCATTGATCACGGCAAATCTGTTGCCAAGATTCAATGGTTTGACGGGGATATTACTTTTGAATTTATTAAAATGTTGGAGGTGATAAGTGAGGCTAGGTGATCTTGTCAAGCAAAATGGCAAACTTGTTGTATTCAAGGGCAAAAATACGCCAGAGACAGGCAAGCGCACCGGCATTATAGTGGCATTGCATGATGGTTGGATGCCAGAAGAGGTGAGAGTGAAAAACCAAGGCTGGGCTACGAGAGTCGGCAGGACTGTTGACGTTTTGTGGGACAATGGCCACTTAACTACAGGCTTCGCAGAAAATGCCCTTGAGGTGATTAGTGAAAGTCGGTGATTTATGAAAAAAATATATCTCGTATGGTACAGGTATAAAAATGATACAGAAGACCGTATCCGAGGTGCGGCTTTGAATTGGGAAAGAGCTGAACGTATGGCTATAAATCTAGAAGTCTATCTACAGTTGGAAAAACAAGAAGTCGAAGTGGGGGTAAAATCTTATCTTCACGGCGAAATGTTTATAAATCCAGAAAACTGTGATAATAGATGGGGCAAAGACGAATTTGAGGTGATTAGTGAAAGTTGGTGATCTAATATCTTTCAAGCCGATAGGGTTTGGTTTAGAAGATTGGTCCAACCCTAGCATTGTACTAGAAGAGTATGAGGCTCCCAATGATGGATTGTGGGTTGTATGGGTTGATGATATGAGATGTGTGGTAGACGAAACAAACTATGAAGTGATGTATTTAGATAAGGAGGCACTGAATGAAAGTAGGTGATTTGGTAACATTATCGTCTTATGCTCTACAAACAAATGACTTGCGTAGGTGGTCTAGACGGATCTGGATTGAAAAGCGGCCACTCGTTGGTTTGGTTGTGCAGATAAAAACGATACCAAAGGTATATTCTTGGACATCCCAGAATGAAAAGAAAAGATACTATATTAAATGGATGCAGAATGACGGCCCACAAGGCCGTTGGGGCAGAAGTTTTAACCAGGCCAAAGAAGATGCATATTTTCTTAGGAACGATTTGAAATATGTTAGGAAAGGAGAGTTTGACTAATGAGTAACGTAAACGAGTTTTTTAATACGGCCGGATCCGACAGGAACCGACAGGTTGTGTGTGCCGATGGCTTCACCATGAGCGTACAGGCGCATCATGGGGCCTATTGTACTCCAAGGGCGAGCGGAGCAGACAAGTACGAAGAAGTAGAGGTAGGTTTTCCGAGCAAACCCGAAGAACTGCTAATGGAGTATGCAGAAGAACCAGGCAAGCCAACACAGACGGTTTACGGGTATGTGCCTGTTCAAGTGGTGACAAATGTGCTGGCAAAGCATGGCGGCATTGTTGACGGGGAGGTACCGAGAGGTGTTGCGCCCATCGGTGTGCATTTCGTCGTTGACGATTAGTTGACAACTTAACCGTTGACAGTAGCCCGTGTGGGTGCTATATTATAAGTATAGAAAGGAGAAAAATACATGGGTTATCGTTCAGAAGTTATCTTGGCAGTCGGACCAGAGGTTATGCCACAGTTTATGATCACAATGGCAAAGTCGCCACAAGCGCGTGAGTTGTGCTGGGCAGACCACGATGAAATGGTTAAAGACTATGCGGGCGAGAAGGGTGCATTCCTTTTCCGTTGGGCAGGAATCAAGTGGTACGATAGTTACGAGTGCGTGCAAGCCCTTGTAGACTTTATGGATTGGTGTGAGGGCGAGCGCATTGAAGTTGAGGGCAAAGAAGTTGATGCTTCCGAGTATTACCGCTTCGTCCGCATCGGTGAAGAGATGGACGACAACGAAACCCAAGGGTGGGGATTTGACATCCATATCGAACGTTGTGCAACGTATTAGTACCAGCCCGATCGCGCGATTTTTCTCGCTAAAATTTTCCCTTTTCAATATATTTAAGGACAGGACACAATGACAGAACGTGCAATAAAAGCAAGAATCAGCGAAATACAAGACTATCCGACCCTAACGCAATGGTCGCGTGGATTCTGTGAATCAATCGTTGACCAGATTGATCGCGGCCGCCGTCTTTCTGAAAAGCAAATGGAGGTTCTTACCCGCATCTTTAATGAGAATACGCCAGAACAAGTTGCAAAGCTCAATGCATGGCCAGAGGAATATAATAAAAACTGGTCACAATGGGCCGATGTGCTGGCTTACTACTACCAACACAATCCCCCATATTTTCGCGACTTGGTTTCGGACATTCAGAATGATGTAGTTCCCCCTAGGCATACATTCATGAAGATGGTTAGCAACAAGTACGCCCAAAAGGTTATCGCAGAAGCGAAAAAGCAACCAAAGTACAAGATTGGCGATTATATGCTCGGAAATGCAGCCTGCACGTCCCGCGATTTGACTGCGGTTGACTCTGGTCGACTTGGACCGCGCGCACTCAAAGATTTCCGACTGCGTGGGGGCTTTGTTATGGCCATCACAAACTATGTTGTTTCTGCCGCCAAGGGTTCAAAGCGTTATAAGATTCTGCCTGTTGGCTCAACGGTAGCCTTTTGGGTTGAGGAGCGCCGACTGAAGAAAGCCCCTAAACCAAAAAAGTCATGACATCTTCTTGACACGAAAAAACTGGCGCTAACCGCTTCGCGGTGTTATATTATATGTATGAAAGGGAGAGATATGCAAGTCGGCAGTTTAGTACGTGAGACTATGGATGGTAACGTCGGTGTCATCTTGGCGTGGGAAAATGATGGCTGGCTCGTCAACTTCCCGAAGCATGGCATGGTGTTCCACATGCTGCCGAGACTCTTGGAGGTGATAGATGCAAGTAGGTGATTTAGTTAGATGCACAACGGTAGACGGCAAGCCTGTGGGGTTGGTTGTGGAGCGGTTCTTCTTCGTCAGCGAGCCAAGGACTCACACAGATATATTCTATGTCCTGATACCCGGCTACGAAGATCCCTTTCCGATCAGAACGAGACAAATGGAGTTGGTAAATGCAAGTCGGTGATTTGATTAGTGTGAAGCTGCCAAGTATAAAGCCATACGTCGGTATCGCTATCAGAGTCAACACCCGCGATGGCGGCGCGCTGGTGCGCTCGATGGATGGAAGGCTTGAGTATTGGGTTAATAGTTGGGGCGGGAAGGTTATCAATGCAAGTCGGTGATTTGGTTAAGGTAGATTCCATTGGGGCAGGTATTGTGACCGATGTATATTGGGACGACGAAGAAGGCTCAGAGTATGTACGCATCCAGTTTATGGATGGCACATGGAGCCTTGAGAACGAAGACATCGTGGAGATGATCAATGCAAGTCGGTGATCTCCTGACATCCTCTTGACACAATATCGCTTGCTAAACGCTGTCATCGCGTTATATTATATGTATAGAAAGGAGACAATATATGTCATACAATGGAACCGTCCGCTGCTCACACTGCTACAGAACCGGACATAACAAGCGCAAGTGTCCACAACTCACAGAAGAAATCAAAGGCCAATACGATGGCAATGCTCGTATGGCTGCAAAAGAACGCGAAGCTGGTAACGAAAACGATGCCCAGTGGTATGACGACCGCGCCGAGCATCACCGCCAGAAATACCTTAAACGTACCAAGATCGATCTTGCTACCGGCGAGAAGGTTAGCAACAAGGCATCCAAGGCTGCACGCATGAAGAATGTGACTTGTGGATACTGCCACCAGACAGGACATACACGGCGCACGTGCAAGGCTGTTAAAATGGATAAGCAGGTTTTTGTTGAAGAAACACGCCGCGCTCGTATTGCCGCGCTAGAGACTGCTCGCGAGACTGGCGTTGGGCTTGGTTCGATGATTCCTATCCGTTCGTCAGGCTATGACGTTGATGGTGAGTGGCGTTCAGATATGCTTACCTTGCGTTATATCAAGTCGATTGCTTGGGACACCTGCACATCCAGTGCGCCATTTCTCGCTGCCTATCACATTGAGGCTCGCAAGATCGCTGCCCCAAATCAAGCGCGTTGGACTTCTTGTGATCAGATCACTAAACTGGTTCAGGTTCACGATGCGGCACTGCGTTACGCAGCAGCCGAGAGCGAGCCGGCTCCCATGTCGTCGCTGGTACCTACGCTGGATCCCCCGAAGGGCTGGCTCCAGCCAACCGAGCAGAGTCTTACGAAAGCCATGAAGCGTCAGTTTCCGACCACTGGTAATAGGTATAATAAGCAACGCCCCTACGACTATGCGTATCCGAGTGGCGTAACTAAAGATGTGATCAGGGATCTCGGACTCACCGAGCATTATGACAATGTCGACTGGACTTGACATTTCCCTGACAACTCTCGCCTTGACAGGTGAGTGTAAAGTGATTATATTATAAACATGGCTGATTGGTGGAATGGTATACACAGGAGACTTAAAATCTCCCGCCCGTTTGGGCTTGCGGGTTCGAGTCCCGCATCAGCTACCATCTTTTGGATAGGAACAAAAATGAACAATATATTTAGATATGCTATTTTTGCTGGGGTTTTTTACTTCGGTATCAACTGGCTAGCCGACAATCCCAAGAGGGTCAACAGCATTCGCAATCAAGTCAACAGTTTAGTGCAAACTTTTTTGTAGTCTCTTGACATTTCCCTGACACGAAAATACTTGACGAAAAGCCTTACCGTGTTATATTTATAGAGTAAGGCAAAGAAACAACATTCATCTCTCTCGGAGAAAAACACCATGGCAGTAGACTTCACAACATTCCTCGGCACCGTTACTCATATTCTTGATGCGCGCCTTCCTGTACTTGTCCGCGGCCCACACGGCATCGGTAAATCCCAAGTGGTATACCAGATTGCAGAGCAGCGTAACCTGCCTGTGGTGGAGCGCCGTGCTTCACAGATGACCGAGGGCGATCTTCTCGGTCTGCCTGACACGGCTGACCTATCTGATGGCCGCAAGGCTACCACTTGGAACGCTCCTGACTGGCTTGTCACTGCCTGTACACAGCCTGTCATGCTCTTTCTTGATGAGGTTGACCGCGCAACTATGGAGGTTCGCCAAGGACTCTTTGAGTTGACTGATAGCCGCAAGATCAATGGGTGGAATCTTCACCCTGAGACTCTGATCGTCGCTGCCGTCAATGGCGGTGAGCATGGCGCTCAATACCAAGTCGGTGAGATGGACCCGGCAGAGCTTGACCGTTGGACTGTGTTCGATGTGGAGCCAACCACCGAGGACTGGCTTGCATGGGCGCAGGACAATGTTCACTCTGTTCTGTGGGACTTCATTAACCAGAACCGTAGCCACCTTGAGCATGGTGATGACTTTGAGCCTAACAAGGTTTATCCGTCACGTCGTAGCTGGAAGCGATTCAACGATACCGCGGCACCAACGGGTGCAATGGGTGAGGGTGGCGACCGCGATCTTCTATTCAATCTGGCCACTGCTTTTGTAGGGTTTGAGGCTGCCGTGTCTTTGCGCGACTTCACAGAGAACTACGCTTGGCAAGTAACTATTGAAGACCTGCTTGACAATGGTGAGATCAGCAAGACTTCTGAATGGGGTATCAATGATCACTCTGCGATGATTGAGAAGATTTCTGCGGCTGATGTGTTGGTTGAAGACTTGCGAGAAGTGCAGATCCAGAACCTTGCTGATTACTTTGTGTCACTTCCTTCAGAAGTAGCTATGAAGTTGTGGACTGTACTCGGCGAAGCTGATAACACTACGAATGTTATCGCACTGCACAAGGCAGAGACATCAGAAGGCAAGCGCGTTAGTGACCACTTGGTGGAGATTCTTGGTGGCTCACAGTAGCGCCTTTAGGCCACTCTTACGGCCGCCTAGGCTTGGTGACTTGGTTAAGCTAACCGGTCTGGGTAGCCTAGGCCGGCCATTCAAGGGCCATCACGGCATCGGCGTTGTCAATAACATAGTTCAGGCTCGTCATCGTATACAATACGAAGTCAAGTGGTTAAAGAGCGATGAACTTATGATTTTTCATGAAGAAGACTTGCTGATTATTTCTGATGTGGACTGATGAACTTAAAATAGGTGACCTTGTATGGTCGCGACAAGATGGCAAGCCCGCGATCATTCTCGACAGCGCGGAAACCGCGCGGGCTAAATATGGTGACTTGGCCAACAAGCGCATGGAGTTCAAGCTACACGTTGACGGGCAACAGGGTTGGCTGGACGAGGTTAAACTTAGAGCCTTGTATAAACTTCCTTGACATTTGCTTGACACAATATCGCTTGCAAAGTCCGCTCAGGCGGTTATATTATAAGAGTAAGGAAAAGAACAATGACTGACGATACCAAAAAGCCCTTCAATCTCAACATGCACACTGCTCGCTTGCTTATGCGCGAGCCGTTCTTTGCTGCTCTCTCTCGCCGGATTGACAAGGTAGCCACCACTTCTATTCCGACTGCTGGCGTGCGCGTCAATAAGGAGCGCGCCCAGTTTGAGCTTTTCTATAACCCTGAGTTCTTTGCTGCTCTGTCTGACGACCATAAACTTGGCATCCTTATGCATGAGTTTTACCATATTATCTTTGAGCATGTGACCAAGCGCCTGCCGGCTGATGGTATCAGGCGTATTGATAATATCGCCATGGACTTGTCTATCAATGGCCTGCCAGAGATGAAGGGCAAACTTCCCTGTGAAGCTGATCCCGGCCCTATCCTTGAGGGTGCTACGGAGCCGATGAAGGGTGTTATGCCGGGTGAAGGTCCATTTAAGGATCTGCCGGCATGTCAGACCTACGAGTGGTATCTGGTTCAGCTTGAAAAGATGCAGAAAGAAAATGAGGAGAAGCAGCGTAAAGGCGAGGGTGAACCAGGGGATGCGTTTGGTGATGCTGACTCACTTGATGACCACGATGCTTTTGGTGATTCTGGTGATGCAACTGTCAATGAGATTGCCAAGGAGCGTCTTAAAGAAGCAGTCAAGAAGGCAGCCGAAGAGGCTGAAAAATCCCGCAACTGGGGTTCAGTCTCGTCTGGTGTGCGGCGCGATATTATGGATCGGATTTCATCAAAGGTTGACTGGCGCAAAGTTCTTCGTTACTTCGTCAAAACAAGCCAGCGCGCTGACAAGCGTAGCACGCCGCGCCGACTTAACAAGCGATTCCCAAAGGTTCACCCCGGCAAGCGTGTCCGTCGTCACGCCAAGATTGCGATCAGTATCGATCAATCTGGTTCAGTTGATGATGGTATGCTTTCTGCGTTCTTCTCTGAGTTGAACAAACTGGCTGAGATTGCGGAGTTTACCGTAATCCCCTTCGACACGGTGGTTGCTGTTGATAAGGTCTACACGTGGAAAAAAGGTCAGACCAAGAAGACCGAGCGCGTTCTGACTGGTGGTACATGTTTCAACGCTCCAACCAAGTACGTCAATGAGAAGGGGTTCGATGGTCACATCATCCTGACAGACCTGATGGCTCCCAAGCCGGTCGCCTCCAAGTGTCAGCGCATGTGGATGACCACGAAGCAATACGCAGCACGCCCATACTTCTCGACTAATGAACGCATCATCGCCATTGATGATTAGAAGGCTAAACAATGAAAATGACCTTAGTAATAGACACCGATGACCGTGAAGGTATCAACGACGCACTGAAGATGGTGCGTATCATACACGCAAAGTATTCAGGGAACGCCGCCGCACACAAAGAATCATTCGGGAAGATTGAGTTCATCAAGCTGCTTCGCAAGTTTATGAAAGAATCCGTAGCACACTTGCATGACGAAGAAGATAACCAAGTGCGAGACATTAATGACATGTACAACCTTCGCAACGCAAAGCGTTTCGCTGACCGCATCTTTTCGGGGGAGCGATGAACCGCATTAAAAAAGGCGATCTGGTGAGGATGCACACGCATGACACGGGACTTGTCGGTATTGTAGTGGACAGGCACCCTAAAGCTATTTCCACCACACGGCCGCAAATAGGTATAATGTGGATAGGCGGTTCAGGCAAAGTAGACTGGGAACCTGAACCATGGTTAGAAGTTGTCAGCGAGTCTTGACAACTTAATGCTTGACGATTAAACTATTTAGTGCTATATTTATAGTATAGAAAGGAGAGAAAATGTTTGAAAGTAATGTACCCAACGTCACAGGGTCACTAACACCAATGGATGAGAGTCGCGAAACATGCGAGAACGTCATCACTTGCCTGATGGTCGCCTCTCAACTGGCTGAAGAGGAAAACGAAGTTATGCGTGATATTTTCCTGACAACGCTCTCAGCACTGCCACGTACAGTAGGTGAAGCATGAACGCGCTGGGGATTTATGGCAAGCCTCGCACAAACGATGGCGTTATCAAAGCATGGCAAAATGGCGTAAGTGCGCGTAATCACAGGTATTCTTTGACTAGTATATCGTACCCAAATGGTAGCGCAGAGTTGTTCAGCTATGACTTAAAGATCGGAGAGCGAACCCCGGCAGGAGTTTACGTCATCGCCGATTTCACTGCGCCGACCAACGGCTTTCGTTCTATGACAACTTCTTGTCATGTGAATCTCGCCAAGTACACAACTGGTAACCCGGTGATCATGCACCCGAAGGTGTGGGAGTGTTCACCAATGAGCGATAGTAGGCCGTTTTGATGGGAGAGATAGTAAACCTAGACGAATACCGCGAGAAGAAGAGGGCCATGGCTGAAGCCAAAGCCGACGAAAACAAGTCTGATCGCGAGCTTCGTATGGATGAAATCGTTTCAATGCTGGAGGACTTTTTTGAGCGCAATCCAGTTGAGATCAGCCCTTATTATGTATCAGGGTACGATGACTTCTGGTCGAAAGACATGACCGATATTTACCTCAACCATGGACCGCCCACGGAGAATGAAGATGACAACGAAGAATAAAACGCTGCCCATTGTGGTTAGTATGAACCCAATGCTTTACACCGATATGGCCGGCCAGAAGTGGGCTGTTTCTGGTCAACATTGGGTTGAAGTACCGGAAACCCTCACACTTGACCGGGTTGGGGAGTATATGATCGTTGAGGAACGAGAAACACCAGCACAACCGGCTGACGTTGCCTCCTACGAGGTTCAAGGCAGCACTGGTAACACATATACCGTGACCGACAACGGAGGCACATGGACATGCTCTTGCCCCGGTTTTGGTTGGCGACGTAAATGCAAGCATGTGGAGGCTCAGAAAAATGCAAGTCGGTAAACTGGTAACTTATTGGTATCAACTCCCACGCTGGCGCAAAGGTCAATCTGTGCATGTCGGTCTGATTATCGAGACTGGGAAGTTTTCCGGTAATCGTGATGTTAAAGTTTTGTGGAAGGGCGATCCAGATCCACAAACCGAATGTAGTCAGCACCTTGCGGTCGTTGACAACTCCCTGACAACTTAAACCTTGACTTCTGCCCGTTTCGGTGTTATATTATAAGGGTAGAAAGGAGAAAACAAAATGTTTCAAAACCGCAACGGCATGATGGCCGCTCTTATTATCGCTGATCTGACCTGCTGGTCTGGTCTTATTATTCTCGCCTTTAAGTGGGCAACTTGCACGTGTGGAGTATAAATGTCTGACGAAGTTTTGACAATCAAGCTGACAGAGCGAGAAATCGATCTGCTTCACGAATGTATCAGCACCAATATGGAAACTGTTAAACGTCGCCATGATGTGGATGGCGGTATGGCTGCCGATCTCCTTCAAGAGCTTGGTGAGCTTTCCGATGATCTTCTTGAGCAACTACATCGCCGCGATGATGATTGGGAGGGTCGCACATTTGTACTGGCAGAGGATGATATGATCCAGCGCGGTATGGATGCCCGCGAGCAAGCGAAGATGCATAGCCGAGCAGCAAGCCGGCGAAACTTTAACCTGAAGGTCAAGGACAAGCGACTTTCTAAAACTCAAACACATGATGTGTGGGACGCCAACGATCCGAGGAACTGGTAAGTATATGTATTTGTTGGTCTATTTGTGGGGTCTTTCGACTCCCGGCTCAGGTTCAATCTTTGACCCGACAACTGTTGACCTTGTTGTTGACATTCCCTTGACAGAATCAGCCTTGACTCCGGTGCCTTCCGGTGTTATATTATAAGTATGAAAGGAGAAAAATCTATGAAAGTCGGTGACTTGGTAAGAGTAAGAACAAAGCACTACGGTAGCAAACTGGGAGTGGTCGTTGAGATTGACGAGGATGGTGTTCATATCAAACCTCAAAAGCACCCGCGCAACATTATTGCTGGTGCGGCCGATGTGACTGTATTGGTAAGTGCGTGAAAGTCGGCAACTTGGTGCGAAGAAATCATTATGGTGCATCAAGCAAAGGTTGGGGTCCGATTGGGATCATTGTCGGCCCTGCGTTGTCGCTGCCGAGCGACTGGTGGATCGTCGAATGGGCTGCTGATGGCAAGCGCGAGACTATAAGAAAAGAACACATACAACTCGTTTACTGACATCTCCTTGACACAAATAGCCTTGCATTTACCTCTCAGTGGGTTATATTATATGTATAGAAAGGAGAGAAATCTATGATTGAAGTCGGAAGCATTGTTAAAAGTAAGTTCAGAATGGAAAACCACACGGCCCGCATGGGTCTTGTGATGAAGATTGCCGGCAGTCTCGGCGATCTTGCACAAGTATACTGGCCGCA
>Ga0098056_1001157_pt1 | contig 10677 bp, 11 predicted proteins | sample 17BtaG_FD_92583 | JGI IMG/M metagenome (GOLD analysis project Ga0098056, IMG submission 92583) | Marine viral communities from the Subarctic Pacific Ocean - 17B_ETSP_OMZ_AT15314_CsCl metaG | ecosystem: Environmental > Aquatic > Marine > Oceanic | place: Subarctic Pacific Ocean | collected...
CCATCAGCACTGATTGTGTCTAGTGCTATGTTACCAACGTTAGTGATGTTTTGATCATTTGCACTTAAACCTGTTGAAGCAACAACAACTCCAGTTCCGTTTGGAGTAAGAGTGATGTCACCGTTAGTAACTTGTCCTGTGATTGTTGATGCTGTGTTTGATAACCTTGTTACACCTAGATCAGTTGTAGCCGATCTGAATATCGCTGTCTGATCTCCACCAGTTGTAACGTGTACTTCATCAACGTCGGACGAATGCTCAACGTCAACTTTAGTGTCTCCATCAGCGTCCTCGATTGATGTACCAGATGCCAAGTTGGCGTATGCACCGTTACTGTAAACTTCAATAGTTGAAGTGGTACTGTTGTACCTAATGTCACCGTTTGCAGGTGAGCCTGGTCTCTGACCTGTTGTACCTGATGGTAATCTTAGTGCATCTGTGGCAGATATGTGTAGTGTGGTTGCCGGCGTAGCCGTTCCAATACCTACTCTGCTGTTTGATACATCTAAGGCTAATAAATTTGTTTCAAATGCTAAATCCGTCCCAGACCTTGCTAGGTTGGCAGATAACATCTGTCCTGTTATTCGTCCTATTGCCATTGTTTTATCCCCTTCGATAATTGATTGTCTTGCAAAACTATTGGTATTTATGTTAATATAGTGATTATGACGGTGTTAAATACCGCTAGACTATGAAAAACACGTATATTACTGTAGTGGGAAACCTGCCCGTAAGGTTCGATGTAGGACAGGCCCGGAAGTTGGGACCAGTGATCGCTTCGGCCAATGCGAACAAGAGCATAGTGTTTGATTACGCCACGGTAAACACAGAAACTAACTTGCAGGACATGTTGAATTCAGCATCATTCAAAGGCACAGAACTATTAGTGCCAGAACAGTTATTCAAGAAATACGTGTTCTTTGATGGCGTCACTTGCATGCCTGACTTCCCAGGACTCAAGAGTTACGACATAGATCCAGAGAAATGTTCACCACAGACCCTGAGCCTGATGCTGTCAGTGTACCTGAGGCAGACCATAGTGTTCCTACTGGGCTATGACATATCAAATCCCACGGAGTTGACCAGATTAAAAAGTATAATGATAGCAAACCCAAACACCAAGTTCATGTACATATGTAATCCGCCGAGAACATACCAGTTGGATGATCTAGACAATGGATTCTGTGACACGTTCGTAAAATTTCAGGAGTTGATAGATCGTGCAGAATAAAGCAGTGGTATACAAGTACAGTGTCAAACTGATGTGGCCTGCCATGTGTCGAAATCGTAGCGTGGAGATACTGAAGGATCGTCCGGACCTCGTGGACCAGATGAACAAGTTCAGACAGAAGATCGAGAATGTGTTAAAGATCGTGTGTCGTAAGCACTTCCAAGTGGATGCCGCTTACATGATGTCGGGTGTGAGATTGTGGTTCGAGTCAGGTCAGGATTGCTACGATTTTATAATTAGACAGCCCGAATTCGATTGGGAGATACAACCTGAGCTTTCCGTGTTAAATCTGATAACCAGTCAACTGCAAACGTTTGACATAGTGTACACACCAACCGGTGTTACGATAGATTAATCAGCGAATCCGTGTAGTACTGAAATCCTTGCACCGGCATGGGCGGCCTCTCCAAAGTCAATGGTGGTCCCCGATATGGTGTAGTTCTGATCAGGTTCCTGCATCACTCCATCTATGTACACAACAATAGTATTCTCGTCAGTTGGTGTTATGCTCATAGTGAAACTTTGTGTTGAACCATCGCCCGCAAAGATGTCTTTCGTTACATCTGCCGCATCGGCATCAGTTCTTAGATTAGTGTATGTTGAGCCATCCTGTGAAACCTCATACTGTCCTGTTTGTGTGTTGAATCTGATCACACCTGTTTCTGCTGTTGGCCTCTGTGCTGTGTTACCCTTTGGCAACGTCATAGACGTAGTGCCTTCGAATATGTAACTGCCTGTGCCTGAATTATCAAACGTCATGTCAGCATTAGACGGAGCACTCATAGTTGATCCCGTGAACGTTATGTCACCTGTAGATGCTGTGCTGAAGTTCTGTAGACCTAAAGTACCTGTGTATCTCGCACCTGACACGTATACTGACTTGCCTGAGAAGTTGATACCGTTGGGTAGATTAGCACCAATGAAGTGTACCACACCTGACTGATAGTCAAAGAACCATTCGTCGTTGTTACCAGAACCTGTTGCGAAAACTTGGTCACCACCAGAAGCGGCATTGCCGGCATCTCCTGATGTGTGTATGTAAATTTTTACTTGGTATGTGGATCCAAACTCTGGTGGTATCCAGTCTGTTAACCCTGTTTTCCATGTCCTGTTCGCGGATGCTGTTCCATCATTTGTAGTCTCGTCTGGCGTTCCTGTTGGATATACTGTTGTAACTCCTGTGGTTGATCCCGGCATTGTCGCAGGTATAAGACTTGCTTGGTTCCATACTTTGTCACCTCTTAGTAATAGCGGTGATGCTATGGCCTCGTTGGGTGCTTTCTTGGCCGCATTGGTGTCTGTCTTCGTGGCACCGTAACCGATCTTCTTCCAAAGATAATCTACTTTTTTTGCGTCAGTTATTGCCATTAGTCTATTGCCAGTGCTGTAACACTGTCTCCCGATTCTAGTTTGATTCTCACTAATATCACATTACCTGTGGCGTTGGTTGCGTTTTCTGTACCCAAGGTAAACGTGAATTCTTGTCCTGAATATGTTGTTCCATCAACGACCCTGTCTCCAGAGTTGAACGCACAACCATTCGATCCGTTACCACCCGATCCTGTGTTTGCTCCCGGCACACCTGAACCACCATATGTTGTTGAACAATCCAGCCATCCGTTAAGTGAACTTGCACTGTCTATGGCTGTACCTGGTGCGGCTATGAACATTCCTGACACCTTACCTGACATCGTTAGGTTAAAGTTGGCCATTGTCGTCCTCCTGAAGGCGAATGTGTAGTACTGTGCCTCGCCACCATCTCTGCCTGTGTTCAAGTCTGGTCCTACCGGTAGGTATCCTGAACTTAGATCAGTTGTGAAGTGTTTGATAGTTCCAAATCTTGATATTGCTTCATTGGTCCCTGCCACTGTGACTGCACCCGACCATGCTGAGTCTGTGTAGTAGTTGGCATTTGAAGAATCGAACAAGGACGGTGTGTCACTTGACAGGGATCCAAATCCACTTATCCTTACAGCGTCGTCATCAAAGCCGGCACCGAGAGAATCTGATACTGTTATACCACCTGCCTCATTGTCTAATGTCAATAGAGTGTTTGTGTATAACTGAATTTTTGTTGATGTTTCTGAATAAGAACTAGTACCATTACAGTTCCTCGCTCTCATTTTAATAGTTTGGATTGAACGTCTTTGAGTACTCAATAGTGGCACTGTGAGTACACCTAATGTGTACGCGGAACCTACGCCGATATCAGTTTTTGGAATGCCACTGTCTAACATTGTTGTCGATCCGTCAACGTTGGCATACGTAAAATCTGTATTGCTTATGATGTGTCCAGATGTTGATTCTTGGTTAGTACCTGGGTCTATTTCAACCGGATTGGATGCATCTTGGTAGGCTTGGCCTGTGAAGTTTGCAATGGTTGATCCTGTGACTGTGACTGTTGGAGAACCATCATTGTAATAAGGAACACCAGAAATGTATAGTAAATTTCCTGCTGATCCTTGTGCCACTGTGCCTATTGTTGCTGTTGGTGTCGCGGTGACGTCGTCCTTCAACACATGGACGTATCCTGTGTTACCACCTGCACTGCTTTCGATCCTTTGAGCACTCAATCCAACCGAATAGTCTGATAGTGCCTGAGTGATTTTAGCAGTGGCCACTAGGTATAATCTCTGCGGATATGAACCATCAACCTCGTCGTAGTCTCTGTGATTCGTTGTCACAAGTTTAGTGAATGTGCTGTTGTTGGCACCACCTTCTGATGTTGTGAATGTCCTCGCACCGCTGGCGCTGGCGTTGATTGATGCTGTCACAGTTTGGTTCACTGTTGAGCCTGTGCCATTAGAATTATTTGTTAAGAAATTTGTTACTGTGTTTGTGTCAATGGTTGATGTGCTTGTGTATCGTCTTGCTGTAGTTGATTCCAGAGAAGTTCCTGCTGAAAGTGTTGTGGCAGAACTTGTATTGTCAGTGAAACCAGCCGTTAAGTGTGGATTTGTTCCTTGTGCGGAATCTGACATGGTCAAACTCTTTGAACTTAGGTTTGCTGGTGCACTTGGTGTTGATTTCATTACGAAAGTGATAGATTCTTCATCGTCTTGGAAGAACGTGTCAGGCGTTCCTGATGCTCTGAATCCGAAGTTAATGTTACCTGCTGATGTGCCCGAGTAGTTTTTGTCCAGTGTCGCACCAATGCTTCCTGCATTAGATCCGTTTTCCGCCACGGTGGTTATAGAACTGGAGTCATTGAAGAAATCATACTCGTAGTTGTCTGCATTCTGTGAAGTGTTAGTGAATCTTGCTATTGCCCTGTTTGTTCCATCCAGGTCAGTAACGTCATACAAAGATAGACTGTTGTCTCCTGAACCTGTGTTTGTAGTCACCGCCGCGCCGGCTATGTTTGCCCGTACGTCTGGTTCAACGATTATGTTGATATTAGCAGTTGCTGGTGAACCGGAGTGGCCATTTGCCAGCGACAATGATGTGTTGTAGGTCACTGTCGTACCGTTGCTTTGTTCTGATCCACTCAAATTGAATGTGTTGTTGATTGTGTTTCCTGTGTCGCCTGAACCACCCGAACCAACTGCAACCACTGTATTAGAATCTCCTTCTCCGAAGTTGTAAGTGTACTGTTGTGTTGCAGAAAAACTTGAATTTGCTCCAGGATTTGTTGCTGTGTTGTTGGTGAACGTGACAGGAAATCCAGATGTTGACTCTTCGTTGATCCCTCGTATAGCGGAATCTGCCACAGAGTATGCCGCCGTGTGAGTTGAATATACCTCAAAGTTGTTTGTGGCAGTCTGTGGGAACGTTGAAGAGTCTGCGGTTGGGTGTGTAAGCAATCTCAACTTGATTGCGTACTTGGTATCGCCTGTGCCTGTACCTGCAACTGTTGAACCATCATCGCCAGCGGAGTTTGTGTAAGTGTGTGCCAACCGTGCTCCGCCCTGTCCACCAGCCGCGGTGTTGTTTGCTATAGTATTTTCAGACCCGTCGCCCCAATCAACGTCAAATGTGTTTGTTGCCGCTGTGTTTGTGGTGTTATTCTGTAGGTATACCGTTGCACCTGTGTCAGCGGTAGTGATTGGCGAACCACCTGACGATGCCGCGTACATGGCAAATGATACCACAGGTGCCGCTGTTGCTATGACTATGTAATCTGTTCTTGTAAAACTTGCTTCAGACCCTGATGAACCTGAAACTGCCGCTGTATTGTTATAGGCTCTCACTGTAATTGATTGCAGGCCCGTGTTGGTATATGTATGAGTCGGCGAAGTAGTTGAAACAGTATCGCTGTTGCCGTCTCCCCAAGTGATGTCATATCTGTTTGCGTTACCTACTGCTGTGATTGACAGTGTAATTGTGTCTCCTGATGATATGTTTGTTGAATTTGCAGTGAATGTAACACTTTTTACATATGTGTTGTTACGTATGTTTTCCATAGTTTCATTCAATGCATCAATGGCTTCTGTGACTTTTGTTGTCGATGTAAGTTGTGTGAACGACCCGTCACCAAATGTTGAGTCTGCTGGTGTACCTAAGTTTGTTGCCGTACCGTCGGCACTGGACACTGTTCCGACTTGATCATCCACATATTTCTTTGTAGATGCGTCCGAGTCTGCGGCAGGCTCTCCAACCTGGACCTTAGCAAGTGTCATGTTCGAAAAGTCTGTCACCGTTGAGCCATCCTGTGTTGTCGTTCCAAATCTAAATTTGTCTAAAGTCTCGTCCCAGATAAACAATGCATTGTTTTCAGATGTCCTGTTGATCATTATACCTGCATCTGTGGCACTTGATGCATTTTCGTTGATCGTAATTATGTTGTCTTCTACTGTTAAATTCTGTGAATCGATTGTGGTCGTAGTACCGTTGACTATAAGGTCGCCCGTGATACGTGTGTCACCGTTCACATCAAGTGCGAATGCGCCGGGAGAATCGGTGTTTACACCTATCCTGCCGTTTAAAACATCAACGTATAGTAAATTCGTATTGAAGGCGAGATCCGTGCTACGGATAAGGTTCGATTCTAAGGTTTCGCCTGCTATCTTGTTTATTGCCATAATACTACTTTAATATTTACCAATTAGTCTTGTGGTTGGAAACACACACTAAATAATCATTATATGGCACTATTACCTATCAATAAATCTGACAAAGTAAGTAAGTCTAGGATCGCGATACAGCAGATAGATCTACACAAGAATGCATTGAGTGGTGATCTCATCAACGGTGGTACGATAACAAATTTCCATTCATCTGGCATAAAAGATTCAGCGGATTCCGTAAATTTAGTAATAAAAGATGACGTAGTTGAAATTGAAACAGATCTAAATGTTAAGGGTACTATACGGGTAGAGAATCTAGAATACGTATCAGCACAGGTTCCTAAACTCAATGTTACCAAAGCAGTCATGGTGGACCACAATGAAGTGCTCTGGAAGGACAGACTGGGCAAGAGTGTGACTAAAAGTCACCTGACCGAGGTTGGCATACTGAAAAATTTACAAGTGAGAAACACGTTGTATGTGGCCGACGGTAGGGTGGGAATCAACACCACGGCTCCCAGTGCCGACTTCTCGGTCAACTCCGGCGGTTACGAGATTATAACCAGGATGCATGAGTCAAATGCATTCGTTGGAACACATACACACGTTGCCTTTGCCATAGGAACAGACGACACACCGAGGCTTACGTGTCGGGCCAATGGCGATGTGGTAATAGGTACAGAGACAGGCAGACCTGTTAACCTAAACGTTTATGGTCAGGTTGGAATAAATGTAAAATATCCATCAGAGAGTCTTCACGTTGATGGAAACATCAAGTTTGCTGAAAGAACGTTTGCGGCCGGTGAGCAGGAACCACGTGAAGGAAGATGGGACACGGGATCAGTAATATGGAATGAGAAACCTGCGTTGAACCAACCAGTGGGTTGGGTGTGTGTCAAAGGTGGCAAGCCGGGTGCTTGGAGACCTTTCGGACAAATTTACTAGAAACTCCAGATTTGATCTGGCCATTGTTTGACAATTCTTTTCATGCCAAAACTTATTAACTTATCGAGAATTTGTTTTTTTGGTCTGTTGTAAAATTTTGCACCGGTTTCGTTGGCCTCTATCTGTATCCAAGGCCTGTTTGTCATGATAGTGTGTCTTGCACCATCCAGTAATGGTATCTCATAACCTTCCACATCTATTTTCATTATGTCAACGTCAGTGAAATTATAACTGTCAAGGGTTTTAATCTCGTAGGGACCTTCTTTAGACACGATGTGGTAAGTGCCTAGGTGTGTCTCGTAGTCCATGGCCACCGTTCCTGACGTATCTCCGAGTGCGTGTTCGTATAAGTTGACGTTTGTGAAGTTTTTTGCTCTTTCTTTGAAGAGAGGAAGTACTTCGGTGTTGGGTTCAAATGCTTCTATGGTTTGTACACGTTCTGTCCATGCTTCGGTCCATTCGCCCTTATGTGCACCGCAGTCAATTGCTCTACGTAGTGGATTGTTTTTCACGTATGGCCAAAGCCAATTATAGTGAGTGTCTTGGGGCACTACTCGCCTAGTTTGGCAAGTCCATGGACTACTGAGATTATGTGTCCACCTGTTGATCCGTCGTTTGCCGGAGGGGCAGAACCAAATGTGATTGTCGCTGTTGTTCCTGAACCTGAGATGGAATAGTTTGTTGTTGGAACCTGGTACACACCGCCAACGAACACCATGATGTCTGTGGCATCACTTACGCCAACTGAGAAAGTTGCCGCCGTCGATCCGTCCACTGTATTTCCCGCACCGTTTCCAAAAGTAACTGTTGTACCATCACCCTGGAATCTATCGATCGTGATAGTTTTCTGTCTCGATGCTTCTGATATGTTGTACCATGCTGAACCGTTGTATGCTTGGTATGTTGATGTTGTTGTGTTAAAAATTATTTGTCCATTGACACCTGACGGTCTCTGTGCAGTTGTCACGTTAGGAATTTTAACAGCCGAAGCGTTGTCTCCTATCTCTGGGTTTTTTGCAAATCTACCCATGATTATTATAATCCTATAGTTGATATAGTGGCATTGAACTGTGCCGCCGAGTCTGGTGCCGCTATGTAGATTTTTGCTCCAGTCTCTAAAATCATTTTCTCTGTGTCTATGATGTAAGTGTCTCTGGCCTTGATTGTCAACTGTGAATATACAAGATAATTTGGTCCAACAGTTGCACCATTTGGAGTAACGTACACATCAACAGTTCCGTCGCCGTCTGTTTTGTTTGTGATGTAGATCACTGTCACTGCCGTGTCCGCAGATGCCGTGAATGCGGCCGAACTTGTGTTTACCGCTACTTGAAAATTTGTTATCGCCATATTTTATCCTAACGCAATCGCTAATGCGGTCGCCTTACTCTTACTTATCAGTTCGCCTACGGCACCAGAACCTATGTTTGTGTTCCTGAAGTACAGTCCTGTACCTCCGCCGCCTGCTGTTTTGTTGTATACTATTGTTTGTGTTGTTGCTGTTGGGTCAGAAGCCATCGCTGAGAATGTAAGTGTGTCGTCAACTACAACATTACCAGTTCCGTTTGCCCTCAAGATCAGGTCACCGTTCGAGGTACCTGTGTCTATCGAGTTCACGTTGACTAAATTTTGTGCTAGGGTAAGTGTCATTGTGTCAGGTTCTGATCCAGCAGTGTTTATGTTGCTGTCGCCTGTGAATTGAAGTGTGTTGCCAGTGCCTACTGTAATCTGTGTTGAGTCATCACCTGCTATTTTCAACGTGAATCCGGCCGCACCTGCTACTTCTGTGTCTACGTAATTTTTTGTTGAGGCGTGATCTGATTGTGTTGGCTCTGCAATCTTTAGGTTTCCAACTGTGATATTTGTGATTGCTGACACTGTTGCCGCGTGTGTTGTGGATCCAAGTACAAACTCTGATTGATCCGCATCGTAATATAAAATCTGGTTGTTGTTGGAACCTTGGTTAAAAAATATACCAGAGTCTTCGGTTCCTGCTGTTGAGTTGTTTCTGTTTACTTCGATAAACTGATCTTCTAAAGTCAGTGTCTGTGAATTGATTGTAGTTTGTGTACCTTCAACTGTTAAGTTGCCAGGTATTCTGACCTGACTAGCATCAAGTCTTATGGTATGAGAACCACTAGAACCAGCACCTGCTTTTACAGTATAATCGCCTGATGTTTTAAGAGTCTTTGCCATTTGCTATTATTTATGTTGTGAATGGGGGAGCGTGTAACTCCCCCAAAAAGCACGTATAGTGTATTAGATTGTGTCGATTGAACCAACGCCTGAGTTAGCACCTTCATCCTCACCTTCTGAGCTCAATGAGTATTTCACTGAACCTGTTACACCACCTGCTGTTTTGTAGTGTACAGTGTTGTTGAAGATCTTACTAGCGTAAGCCACTGTAGAGTCATCCAAGATGATCTGTATACAGAACTGTCCGTTTGTAAGTGAACCTGTTGCAACTGGTTTTAGATCTAAGATTTGTTCTAATCTTGATGATCCATCCGCTGAAGTGAAATTTACTTTGTATCTAGTACTTGATCTCTGAGCTACAATGTAGTTTCCTGATGCAGTTGATACTGCTTCAGCACCTGTTCCGTCTGGTTGAGTTGTTCCTGTGGCGAACGCACCAGTGACTTCGAAGTCTCCTGCTGTGTTTCCAAATCTACTTTTCTTTACTGGTCTTCCCATTTTGTTTCTCCTTTAATAGGAGTCCAATCCTAGTTCTCCTAGGTACGCGGTGGTTATCCGCATAAGTCTCTTACACGATGTAAGAGCACGTTTGAACTATGTGTATTTATTAAAATTTGAGATGTATAAAGTGCAAACAAAAAGGGCGATGTGATCCAATCCAAAATGTAATCACACCACCCTTAAGGTTTTACGTATACTCTAGATTTTTATATTATTTTCGATTATAGATATGATATAAAATCCAAACTGCTACTAATCCGATCAAACCTTGATCTGAAAAGCCTTGCAGTACGCCCTGGACGTTTCCTATTACAGAAACATTTGGCCAGAACGGAATACCTTGACCATTGAAAAGGATTTCTAAAACGATTCCTAATGCGATGAATGATACACCGACATCAGCAATTCCTTTTGCCCATCCTTTTATTTTGTTAAGATAATCCATGTGGACCTCCCTTTTTTTGATTGTGATTCTTGCGAATCGTAATTTTATTTAGGTACCTAGTGCAGGAGTAAAGTTACCTTATTTGGTCTGTGATGTCTACGAATACCAAAATAATTTGTTAAGTGTGCAGTTTATGATTGTTCAGTCACAAAAAAAGGGCGACCGAAGCCGCCCTTTTTGAAATAAAAATAAACCTTGGCTTATTTGAATTTTAAGTTTGTTCCGCTGTTCATTCCTACTAATCCTACGTAGTCTGCCGCGTTACCTAGTGAAGATGCAGTGTTCGTTAATTCAACGTAACCGTATCTTGTTAGGAAACCAACAACTGGTTCGAATGTAGCCGGATCTAGTAC
>Ga0098056_1001165_pt1 | contig 10645 bp, 16 predicted proteins | sample 17BtaG_FD_92583 | JGI IMG/M metagenome (GOLD analysis project Ga0098056, IMG submission 92583) | Marine viral communities from the Subarctic Pacific Ocean - 17B_ETSP_OMZ_AT15314_CsCl metaG | ecosystem: Environmental > Aquatic > Marine > Oceanic | place: Subarctic Pacific Ocean | collected...
ACAAGAACAACAAATGCTTGTAGAACACATTGAAAATTGTAGAAGGCAAAAAGCAAACTTAGCATTTCAGATAGATAGAGAAAATGTAGCTGAAGGTGCTTTTGCTAAAATGCTAACTGAATCTTTTGATAAAAAAGAAGAAGGAGAAAAAGATGAATCTGATAGTGAGTAAGATCTTAACTGGTGTTTTAAGTGAAAAAGTATTAATTGCTGTTTTGCTTAGAGTAGGTGATTTTTTAGTTGAAAGATCAAGTAACGATTTAGATAACGAAGTTTGGGCTGAAGTAAAAAAGGCTCTAAAGAAGTAGTTATTATGGAAAATACTACTTTTGAACACGTTATAAAAAAAGTAATAGAACATGAGGGTGGTTATGTAAACGACCCTCATGATGCTGGTGGTGAAACGAATTTTGGTATTTCAAAAAGATGGTTTCCAGATTTAGATATTAAAAATCTTACACAAGAAGATGCAATTAATATTTATTATAATAATTATTGGGTACCAGCTCAAGTTGATAAGTTACCAAATGATTTACGTTCAACATATTTTGATATGTGTGTTAACATGGGGCAATCGCGAGCAGTAAAAATATTACAAGAATCTATAAATAGTAGGAAATTAACTAAAATAGCCGTAGATGGTCGTATTGGGCCAAACACGATAAAGTATTCAAATAGAGTATCAAAGCGTCGTCTACAAGCATATAGGTGCTTATTTTACGGTAAATTAGTAACAAAGAAGCCAGACCAAGAACGTTTTTATTATGGCTGGTTTAAAAGAGCAATAGAAGTTTAAAAAAGGAGAAACAATGGAATTTGCAGAAACAATTAGAAAAATAAAAGAGTTAAGAGCAATGTTAGGCGCCAAAACAATATCAGACAGAGAAAAAGAATTTTACATGCCTGAGTTATTTAAATTAATTGACACGTTGGAAGTTCCAGAATTAATAGGAGAATTTAGTAATGAGTACATATCTTGATACATATTGCACGATAGATGACATGCAATTAGTTGCTCCTTTTGTATTTGATTATGATCGCAAAAGAACAATTACAAATTGGGTAACTCACAGTGGTAATGGTAATAGTGAAATTTTTAAGGCAGGAAGTGTTGGAAAATTTTCGATGCTTTATGAAAACGATATTGAAAAAACATTAGTTGCAGATATTGCAAGTATTAATGCTGATGGTAAATATTATTTTGATGAAGATGCGGACGTTGTTTATTATATGCCTACATCAAATAACAATCCAAACTACGATGTTGTTACAACGGCTGGCCGTGATAATAAAACATTGTTTAATGAATTTATACAACGTAGTTCAGATTTTATTCGTAGCTATATTAACAAACCGATTTATAAAAATAAGGGCGTAGGGACATCTGACAGTTTAGGGAGAGATTATCCTGAGGTTATTGTAAGATCAACAGCTTTGTTAGCTTCAAGTATGGCTATTTTACCATACGACGAAGAACACGGTTTACGTTTACAAAACCAAGTATATGACCAACAGGGTGGAACCGGTTTATTAGATTTAATTCGTAAAGGGATTATATCATTAGACCAAGACGAAGACGGAAGAGATAAAATTGTAAAAGAGGTATCAATTAACGGATCGACTACTGGAGCTATTGTGGATACATTTGGTTATCCAACTGTGCCCTATGATAGAATTAAAGTTGTTATAGACACTGGCGGAACTTTTACGGCTGGTTCAACATCTACTGTAAAATATAAAACATTTACAGGTAACGATGACGGTTTACAAATAAACGAATCTCAAACCGCAGATGTTATAGATGGTAGTTTTCAGCCAATAGGTCATGGTATATATGTAAGATTTAGCACTGGTGTTTATACAACTGATGACGAATGGGAAGTCGAAGTATCAGGTTTAGAACATACATCAGGTGGTGGAATAGAAACAATACAATTAAGAAGGAGATAATTATGCCAAAAGGTATAGGAACATACGGAAAAAAAGTTGGAAGACCAAAAAAGAAAAAAAAGATAAAAAAAGGTAAGAAAAAATAATGGCACATGAGACACGTAAAAAAAGATTATTAAAAAAATATCGTTTACGCGGTGTCAATAAGCCAAAAATGACGCCAAGTCATAAAACTAAAAAAGCGATGGTATTAGTACAGTCTGGTCATAAGTTAAAATTAATACGATTTGGATTTAAAGGCATGGGACATAATTATAGTGCTGCTGCTCGAAAAAGCTTTAAAGCAAGACATCGTAAAAATATTGCACGTGGTAAGATGTCTGCTGCATACTGGGCAAATAAATTTTTATGGGCTGGGCCAAGTGGTAGTAAGAAAAATCCACCAAAATCTCAAAAAAGAGTATTAGGTAGGAAAAAGAAATAATGCGAGGACTTAAACCCCAAACAACAAGACGTACAAATGGTAAAAAAAAGACACGTCAGGGACAAAGTAACAATACTAAGTATGGTAATAAACAAAGTAAAAAATATTATAAAAAAAGAAATAAAGGACAAGGATAATGGCAAGAATAGAGTTTGAAAATATATTTAAAGGTAGAGTATTAGATAATATTCAAAAACTAATTAAACAAACATTGCCAAATGTCCCTTTGTATTATGATGAACATAAGGGCCAGGAAAGTTTTTTAATTATTCCTGTATCTGATACTTTTATTGATTATGCAAGTAATGCACATATAAGAGCTTATACAACAGAAATTAGTTTTCAAATACATTCTGGCGCTGAATTTACAAGACGTCATGATGTACAACGATTAACTGATAAAGCAGAACTTGTAAAAAGAATATTTTTTAATAATCGTGATTTAGAAGCATTAGGCATTAAAGAATGGTTTAATGGTCGTATTATAGATATTATATACCAACGCGATGAAGAAGATGCAGAAATTGAACGATTTGTTTTAACATTTGAATGTAACGTAAATGAGGTAATAGCATGAAATATAAACATGTAAAAGGACTTCAACTTCAAAAACCAAATAATTTAAAAGTATCAAATGCAAAGATTCTTGAATTATTAGAAAATAAAGAAGTTGAATTAAATAATAAAGAAGTGGCTGAATTTGAATCTTTAGGTGTTCAAGTAAAGCCTTTAAATGAAAAACCTAAAATTAAAAAAGTTAAAAAAGAGGAGTAATAAACAATGGCTAAAGTATATGGCAAAAGTCAGTATTCGATAGGTATTAAAAGAAAAGCAATTGATAATTCATCAATTTTTCTTAAATCCGATGCAGCTACTGACACAGCATACCAATTACTTCCTGTAATAAATGTATCCGCCCCAGTCCTCAATCTTATTGAATCCGGGGAGATACGTAGTAATAATGCAGGAATGATTGAAACAAACCTTGATCAATTTAGATCAAAAAAAGGTGCATTTGTAACATTAGATTTTGAACTTCCTGCTGAAAGAGAAGGTATTGTAAGATTATTATCAAATGTATTACAAGACCACACACAGACAGGGTCAGGACCTTATGTACATACAATACAAGCAACATCAGGAAGTCCTTTGACTAGACCTGATTTTGATGCATTAGATAGTGCGGATAGTACTACTGATGGAATACCTTCAGTATTTGATATTGCATTATATGGTCCAGCAGCAAATCAAGATAAACTAATAACTAGCGCAGTATTACAAAATTTAACAATGAATTTTGATATGACTGACGGAAGACTATTATTAAGTGGTAGTTTTTATTCTGGATTTGTAAATAGTGGATTTAAAGTAGGACAAAACTTAACAGGTGGAAGTAGTGCCGCAACATTAATGCACACAGACCCAACTGAAATTGAATCTTATTTTAATACAAAAACATTAGATATTGCAGGTTCAGCTACAAACGCAGTTATTACAGGAGTATCATTTACTTTTGAAAATAATCTTGCAAGAGTCGGTAGAGACGAAAACGGTGATGCTGAAAATTATGCGTTTGGTGTTCCTTCTGTAAATATTACAGGTGAAATATCATTAATGTATGATGACAATTTCCATGATGGTGCAGCTAATGTTGTTCAGGATTTTCTTAATGGAACTCCAGCGACATTAATATTGCAACAGGGAGACGGTACAGTAGGCACTGCTGGTGAAATGAATATTACAGCTGAAATTTATTCAACAGCTGTTAATTATGATTTAAATGCAGATACAGGTGCTATTATTACAATTCCATTTAAAGTAATTCAACCTACAGCAAGTGGAGCAGTAAGTGGTACAGCATTTAAATTTGAATACGCAGATAATAAATCATATACAAGTTGGTAAAGGAGAATAAATGAAGATCGAAATGTTTGATAAAGTATGGGAGGTCAAACGTTTATCATATAGAGAAAAACGTGAACTATGGCAAATGAGTTTAAAGGCATTTCCAGAAGGACAAGTTAATCAAGATGATTATTTTGAATTAATGGAAAAAGTTGAAAAATTATCAGGATTAGCCGAAAAAGACCTAGAACAATTAAACATGGGAGATGTTGATTTATTGCTACAAGAAATTTATCAGCAATATATGGGTATTGAAAAAAAAGGTTAGTAGGACTTTGTAGTTATATTTGGTTTTCTCAGCTTGGTTTTCCAAAATCAAAGTTAGAGTTTCCATATAAAAGGCAAAGTCCTATAACGCGTAAAAATAAAATATATAAAAACATAGATGATGTTTGGAATGAAATTTTTCAATTAACTGAAAAATGGAAAGATAACAAATATTCACTAGGTCGTAATTTATATTTTTATCTGCCTTTGTTTATGAACCCTAAGTGGGTAGTAACAAATGAATTTGCAATATTATTACAAGAATATAATTATTGTAAAGAATTTAATATACCGCTTGCGGCAACATTGAATGAGGCAGACGCACAGGTTTTAGAAGAGTTTGGAACTATTAGAAATGAAATAGTTTCAATTGAAAAATATATGAGTGAGCAAAATGGCAAATAAACAATTAATATTAGAAATAAAAGCATTAACACAAGATGCTACAAGACGTATTGGCGATCTTGAAAATAAAATCGATAGAACGCGAAAATCTAATGATAGAATGCGTGTATCAACTGAGGGTATGGAACGCTCGCTTGGTCAATTACGTAATAAAATATTGCTTGTAAGTTTTGCTTTTGGAGGTATGACTGCTACAATAGGTAAAGCAGTTAAAGAAGCAACAAAAGTACAAACACTAACAAGAAGTTTTGTAAATCTTGGCGGACAGGTAGGTATTACAGAATCATCTTTACAAAAATTAAGAGATGCAACAAACGGTACTGTAACAGATACAGAATTATTAATACAAGCAAATAATGCATTATTATTAGGCATTGTACAAAATGAAGATCAATTAGCTGCAATGTTTGATGCAGCACAACGATTAGCGCAAGCAGTAGGACAAGATGCTGTGTTTGGTATTGAATCATTAACAACTGGTATTGGTCGTCAATCCAGACTTATGTTAGATAATCTTGGTATTATTGTTGATACAAAAAAAGCATACGAAGATTATGCAAAAGCAAATGATTTAACAGTAAAATCATTAACAGATTTTCAACGTAAACAAGCATTTATTTCTGCAACAATGGATTCGGTTAATGAAAAATTAAAACGAGCCGGCGAAGAGGTAATTGACTTTAATCAAGAAATGGCCAGGCTACCAGTAGCATTCACGAATTTACAAGTAGCTATTGGTACACATTTAGCACCAGCATTCGCGTCATTTAGTACAAGAATTGCAGATAGTATAACACAGTTTGCAACATTTATTGCAACACTAAGTGATACACAAATTGAAAATATAAAAGAAGTTGCACAAAACATTGGTATATTAACTGCGGCATTTGCAGCATATACAACTGTTGTTAACATTTTAAATGGAACATTAATATTATTTGCTGTACGTTTTGCAGCAATTGCAGCTGCAATTGAATCTATATCTCTTGTACGAAGAAATATTGAAATATTTGTAGCAGCATTAAAAGAAATGCGTTTAGAAATTGCTGAACTTACAGCAGGTATGAGAAAAGGTGCTTCTGATATTTTAGCAAAATTCGGGCTTGATGGTATACAAATTGGTATGTCAAAACAAGAGATGGAAAATTTAAGGCTTGAGATTGAGACTTTAAGAGCATCAGCCGATAAAAAAGGTCCAGAAATGGGTGTAATATATGATTTATTGTTTGGTGAATTAAATCCTGAAGACTTAGATGCACAAACAGAAAAGTATGCTAAATTTATTGAAAATTTAATTACAAAATCACAGGCTTCAGCAAATGTTGAATTAGAAAAAAATAAGTTAATAGAAAATCAAATAACATTATTTTCACGATCAGCAAAAGAACTAGGTAAGTCAGTAAAAAGCAATGAGGATATTGGAGAAAAAATTAAAAATATTATTGCAAATTTAATTTTAGAAATAGTTCAATTGCGTATAAAACAAAGAATCGAAGAAAAAATAACAAAAGAAAAAGAAAAACAAGCGAAAATAAGTGCGGCTACAGGCTTAGGTTTTGGCAGTGCAATACTTTCATTTGTTGGTGGATTTTTTCAAACAGGTGGTAGTTATACAAATCGTTTTGCAACGGGCGGAAGTTTTGATGTAAATCGTAGAACAGTACTACCAACAAACCCTCCGGCTTTGGTAGGAGATAATGCAAGTGGTATGGAACGTGTCGATATTACACCATTACCTGCAGCACCTAGTTCAAACGGGAGAAATATAACAATTAATATATCAGCTCCATTGGTTGATGAAACAGTTGTTGATACAATAATACCTGCTATTAGAAAAGCAGAAAAATTAGGACTATAAAGGAGATAAAGAAGTGGAAGTAGACAAAGGAACAAAATTTACACTTAGTATTGAAACAGGTATTAGTATACTTGTTACAGTAGGTATGATAATCGGTATGTGGTATTCTTTACAGGCAGAGATAGAGCTTGCAAAAGAATTACCAGAACCAGAGGTATCGCGTATGGAATATGATTTAAAAGATCAAATGATACGTGATTCAATTATGAACACAGAAGAAAAAGTAGAAAAGTTAGAAGAAAAAGTAGATTCTGTTAAAGATGACACAAGAATGATTAACGAAACGCTACTTGATATGAATAAGAATTAATGAGGATTAAAGATGAAACAATTATTTACATTACTTTGGCTATGTGCTGGTTTGGTATTATCACATTCGCCATTATATTCGCAGTCAGTATCTTTACGTAGCTTTCAAGAAGTACAAGCATTAAATATACAAAAATGCGCTGTAGTACAAGTTAATGCTTCTTGGAATTATGCTAATAGAGTAAAAGTAGAAAAACTTGCAGATTTATGTTATGTTGCAGAAATAGATTTAACTAATAAAACTATCGGTGCAGTAATGCAAAGAGAATGGAAAATAAAAGTTGTTCCTACTATTATTATCTTAAAAGAAGGTAAAGAGGTTATGAGATATGAACCGGGTATTAGTATGCGATTTGATGAAAGAGAAGTATTTGATAAAATAAAAAAAGAGATTAAATAATGTCAAAATATACAAAACCAAAATTACGACAAAGAATTAAAAACCGTATTATGCGAAGTAATAAGGGTGGAAGACCTGGACAATGGAGCGCACGTAAAAGTCAAATGTTAGCACTTGCTTATAAAAAAGCTGGTGGAGGATATAGAGGGCGTAAATCTAAAGCTGCTAAATCATTAACAAAATGGTCAAAACAAAAATGGCGTACAAAGTCCGGAAAAAAATCAAGAAAAACTGGTGAAAGATATTTACCTTCAAAATTAATTAAAAAAATGTCTTCATCACAATATGCATACGAAACAAGAAAAAAACGTAAAGCATCAAAAGCTGGTAAACAACGTGCAAGTTATTCGAAAAGAACACGTAAGCAAGTAAGGAGATATGCATGAGTTTTGTTAATTCAAATTATGAATCGAAACTATCACCAAGTATAACTGAAAATTGGTTAGTACAAATTTTTAAAAATAATAATTCAAGTTATCAAACAAGTGATCCACCAGATTTATCATTTAGTTTTTCTGAAACAACTTATAATAATGTTTCATACTATCCCGCTATATTAAATAGACCTACAATATCTTATTCATTAGATTTGAAAGGATTTACTACGAGAACAGGTAATGTAAATTTAAATATTGCTAATATTGATTTAGACGGTACAACATTGCTTGAAACATTATCAAACTTATATATAAATGCTCATGTTAATATATTATCACAAATAGACAATGATAATACATTAAACAATGCATTACAAATATTTAGCGGTAAAATTAGTAGTTTTGGTTATAGAAATAATACGATAGTTATTAATTTAATTTCAAATCGACCATTTCAAAATGTTATATTACCACAAGCAAAAACAAAAGGTAATTTAGAGGGAATTACAATACCATATATATTAGGGGATTATACACAATCATCTTTTAGTAATTTATCAAAACAATTAAATGATCTTTATAAAGTACCGTTTATTCGTAATGATAATGACAATATGGTTTTTTTATTACCAAATAAAATAGCAAATAATACAGGTAGTATTAATGCATTAGAATTTTATGACAAAAATGTACAAAAATTTATACCATTAAATAAAACAGGTTTTGCATCAACTACAACTTCTAAATTATTAGATACATCATATCCAGACGGTGGAACTACAGTAGAAGTAAATAGTCAAATAATAAAAGATTTTCAAGTATTGCCAAATGATTTGACTAATGAAAATTTTGATGAATTAACTATATATAATGAAACAGCTTTTGAATCACCATTATTCAGTAATCCAAAAAACGCTTTTGATATTAATACAACTGATGGTACATTTAATGATACAACTTTTGCTACAATTTCTGGTACAATAAATCCAGACCAAGGTGATAGTAATGCAACAGCTGGTGCTTCGTTATTTTTAAAGTTTTCAAAACCAATGCATAAGCTCACAAACTTTACTTTACGTATAAGATATTCGCTAGACTTAGGAAATGCTAATCAGGGTCAATTTAGTGACTCTGGTGCCAAACTATATATGCATTCAGATGATCTTTCTGGAAGTGTAAATTTAGCGGACGAGACCAATGCTGGTTTTGTTTTTGGTAGTGCAGGCGGTTCAACAAATACAAGACAAAAAGCAGATGTTTCTGTAACTAATGCAATCGTTAGTTTAGATCAAACAAAATTTGATGATATATTTAAAAATAATCAAATACAAGATAGATTAAGATTAACTTTTAGATTATTTGCAGAAGAAGATCAAGATAACGAATTCGATAGCTTTACGGCTACTTTAAAAATATATAGTATTTCAGCAACATATACAACAGCTTTAACTACTAGCGATGAGCCTATTGCAAAACAAGAATCAAATTCTAATATAACTGAATTATATTTAAGTGAACCTATTACAACTAATGATTTTAATGGACATACAGGTGTAAATAATAATTTAAATAATCCTGTTGCTATACATAGACAAATTATAAAAGATTTTGCAAATATAAATTCAAGTAGCGGAGACACTGATAATTTAAATAATGGATATAAAAGTGTAGCGGAATTAAGAGATAGTACTGAAACGTCATCTACAAAACATTGGAAAACACGTTTACAATTATATAAACCGGTATCACTTGAACGTATTATGAATAAATTACAATACGAAGGTTGTTTCTTTTTTCAATATAGTCCACAAGCACAACAATCAAATATTACTGGAACTTCTACTTTAAGATATTTTACTATTGAAAATAGTGTAAATGCAAATGTTGATTTATCACAGAATGATATATCAAACTATGAATTAAATATAACATCATCAGATGATTTAGAAACAAGTGTAATAGTTAATTATAAACCACATGCAGCAGAAACTAAATATGAAAAAACATTTACATTCCCAACTACTTTTTCAGGATCAGCGCATGAAACAATATTTGGTAATCAAGATATAAATAAACAAGAAATTAATTTAGATTTATTATATGATGCAGTTGATTTTGATTCAAGTGGCTCACGTAATACAAGCTGGTTAAATTTCAGAGAAAAATTATTTGGTGATTATAAAACTATTGTAAATGCAACATTAGTAAATCCAGAAAAATATGCAATGTTGCAAATTGGCGATTATATAGATTTTGGTGAAATATTATTTAGCGAGCTAGGTAGTCCATTTGATGAAATATCAGATACATTTGATAGTTTTGTGGCAATGCCTACAAGATTATTTAGCGAGGCATGGAGTGGTAAAAAATTTATAATAACAAATTTAAAAAGAAAAATTGGACAAGTTAATGTTCAATGTAGAGAGGTATAATAATGTCAAGTTTTTTTGTTTACGATTCAATTAATCAATATAGAAGTGATTCTGCTATAACAGCAGGAACATATTCAGGAAATGTGTTTAGCGAAAGCACAGGAGTTATCACTAATTTTGAAAGAGCCAAAGACCAAAATATTGGCACAGTAATGACAGGTATGGCTGATGGGGAAGCAATTATGATTACAGTAACAGATGTAAATCCTTATGCAGATGCAGTTGCAGTTCATTTTGCAGGGGCTGATGGAGTTACTGCGAATGATGACGAATTAACATTACATACAGGTAGAGTATTTTCTGCAATGTCATCACAAG
>Ga0098056_1001174_pt1 | contig 10621 bp, 8 predicted proteins | sample 17BtaG_FD_92583 | JGI IMG/M metagenome (GOLD analysis project Ga0098056, IMG submission 92583) | Marine viral communities from the Subarctic Pacific Ocean - 17B_ETSP_OMZ_AT15314_CsCl metaG | ecosystem: Environmental > Aquatic > Marine > Oceanic | place: Subarctic Pacific Ocean | collected 2015-01-18
ATATTACCAACTATTGGTGGATTAGAATTTGATACTGAATTTGAAGAATCTAAAGTATCGCCATTACAACCATATCGTGGTGATTTTATGCTCGAAGGAAGATATGGTAATAGTATACGATTTGGTAGCACTATAGATTTTAAAAATAATTATTCCGAACCAGGTAAATGGCGTGGTAATAATATTGGTGATCCTATACTTGTTTTGTCTAATGGAAGAAAATACAAAGAAGACAAAGACTTTGTTACTGAAGATATTAATACTGATCAATCTTCTTTATATTTAACAAGCACACAAAAGCTACCATTAGTACTGGGAAACGAAGATCAACCTAATTCACTAACAGGGTGTATAACTACAAGCGGTAATGAAACTAATTACGTTGGATCGCAATTATTAGGTGTGTCTGATCGTGTTATATTAAAAGCTCGAAAAGACTTAGCAGTTATCGATTCGCCGTTAGGTATAATTTTAAATTCTACCGGAGCAATAAAATTAGGAAGTGAAGAAGCTTCAGAAAGTATGGTTCATGGAGAAGTATTATTAGAAGTTTTACAGAGTATAATAAATCAATTAAACACCATGGTGCAATGTGGTTCATCTACTGGTACATTTATTAATCTTTCATATGCTAACAAAGCGCAGAAACAGTTACAAGACTTATTAAGTTCAAAATATAAAATGGAATTTAAACCAAATAAATAGGATTATATTATGTCAATCATACCACCACTCGATCGTCTAACAAAAGCACCATCATTTGGTGTGGATAAAATACAACAACAATTTAATGATATATTGGATTTGGTTGTAGACCAAGCTAATCAAACAATTAAAGATTCAGTAAAACTTCCAACCAATGTTAAATGTGATGACCCTAGAGTTCAAAACATAAAACAAAATTTAGAAAATATACAATCATTAATTACACAAGTTCAACAAAATATTCCTAAAATACAAAGTGCAATAACTGCAGTAAATACAATTGTATCAACCGCACAGGGGATTAATGCAGCAATTGCAGCTGCTCAATTATCTAACCCAGTAACGGCTGCTTTATTTATATCATTGCAAACTCAAGCTATACAAAATCAATTAATTGTTAATGCAGTCGAAGCAGTAAAACCATTACAATCATTGCCTACTCAAATTGAATCTAAAATACTAACACTAGTACCAGTATTAATTACTGCAATATCAAAATTAAATACAGTATGTGGCGATAGTGATATTGAATTAAATATACCTAATATATCAACAGAATCAACAGTTACTGATTATAACGATTTAGTACCAACTGAATTCTATAATGAATCAAATGTTTCTGAAACTGATTTAACACAAAGATCAGATTCAATTGAACAATTGGTTGAACAACAACGGAACTTATTGACATCATTGCAAGAAGCACCAAGTCAAGTTTATAAACAAGAAGGAAATCCACCACCAGAATTAGGTAAGATTGGAGATTATTATTTAAATACATCTAACAATGTATCATATGGTCCTAAGATAACCGATACTGATTGGGGAAATCCTTTAAATTAACATTATACATATTTATAATAAAAAAGAATACACATGGAATCTAAAGCACTTGTAAAAGCCCTAAAAACAGCCGTACGAGAGGTTATTAAAGAAGAATTATCAGAAATTCTTCGAGAAGGATTACATTCAACGGTTACAGAATTACAAACAGAATCGGTTGAGAGTAAACCAGCTCCAATTAAAAAAACTAAAAGTAAATCATTATATGCGGATAATAAGTTTGCTAATATATTAAATGAAACAGATCCTTTGCGAGAAGAAGGCGTACCTAGTTACGGCGATTTAATGCAAGAAGGAATGGATAATATGTCATTTACTTCGAATGATGCTCAAGGATTTGGTATGATGCGAAGTGGTAATGCTGCTACACAAATAATGGAAGATCCTGAGTCAGGAAAAAATATGCAAGTTGATCCGGTAGTTGCAAAGGCAATGAATCGTGATTATAGAGGATTAATGAAAGCAATGGATAAAAAGAAAAATAAAGGCTTTGCACTATAATGGCATATCGTATACAAACAGTTAATGATACAACGACAAAATCTGAAATTGGATTAGGTGTAGACCTGTCATTCGGTAATCCAGGTGTATTTAAAACATTGTATACGACAAATGATCAAGCTAAAGCTAATATTAGAAATTTATTGTTAACAAGAAAAGGTGAACGATACAATCTGATTAATTTTGGTACTAATTTATTAAGTATAGTATTTCAGCCTAGTACTCCTGATATTAAAGAGTTAATCAATTTAGAAATTAACGAAGCATTGAGTTCTTGGTTACCATATATTGTAGTACAAGATTTAGAAATATTAACTGTAGAAGACGATCCGACTTTATTGCACACTATTAAAATAACATTAAAATACACCGTTGATGGATTTAATACTGATGCTATTACGATAACTGCTAGTGAAGATTCATCTACCATAACAATAGATTAATTATGAATGTAAATAAAGACATAACGTATATAAATAAAGATTTTGGTCAATTTCGTAAAAATCTAATAGACTTTACTAAACAATACTTTCCGGATTCATATACTGATTTTAATGAATCATCTCCTGGAATGTTGTTTATGGAAATGGCTTCATATGTTGGTGATGTATTATCATATTATGCAGATAATAATATAAAAGAATCATTATTAGAACAAGCAACAGAACGGAGTAATATATTTGATATTGCAAAAGAATTAGGATATGCGCCTAAAAACGCAATTCCAGCTTATACAGATATTGATGTGTTTCAATTAGTCCCATCTATTGGTTCTGGTGATAATGTTCGACCAGATTATAATTATGCATTAACTATTAAATCTGGATTTCAAATAAAACAAAAAGACGGTCCGGCTGTTTTTAGAACTTTGGACTCGGTTGATTTTGCATTTTCTTCTAGTATCAATCCAACTGAAGTTACCATATACGAAACAGATGATGCTACTAAACAGCCTATATATTATTTGCTAAAGAAAAAAGCAAGAGCTGTATCAGGAACAATTAAAACTACAACATTTACATTTGGGACTCCTATTGCATATGACAAAGTAGTATTACCGGATCGAAATATTATAGATGTTATATCATGTGAAGAGTCAGATGGTGATAATTGGTATATGGTTCCTTATTTAGCACAAGACACTGTATTTGAGTCGATTCCTAATTTAGCAGAAAATGATCCTGATTTATCAGTGTTTAGATCTGCAGCACCTAGTTTGTTGAAATTGAGAAAATCATCTAAACGTTTTATTACTAGATTACGTAGTGATAATTTATTAGAAATGCAATTCGGGTCGGGCGTATCTGATAATAATGATGAGGAGATAGTACCAAACCCTACTAATGTAGGAAATGGATTAGCAGGATTTCGTAAAGCAATTGATGTTGATATTGATCCATCAAATTTCTTATTTACTAGAACATATGGTCAAGCCCCAGCAAATACCACATTAACAGTTAAATATACAGTAGGAAATGGTATTACTGATAACGTGCCGGCAAATGTATTGACTTTAGTAGATTTTATAGAATTCGAAGACGATGTTAATAATACAAATAATGCAGGTATAGTTAATTTTGTTAAATCTTCTGTAGCTGTAAATAATCCAGTTCCAGCAACTGGTGCTAAGAATCAAGACACACTTCAAGACATAAAAAATAATGCATTAGCTAATTTTGCAACACAGAATCGTTTAGTAACAAGAGAAGATTATATAATCAGATGTTATTCGATGCCAGCAAAATTTGGTAGTGTAGCAAAAGCATATATTGTACCAGATGATCAGATATTACAACAAGATCAAGTTGAAAAGCGTATTCCAAATCCACTAGCAATGAATATGTATGTTCTAGGATTTAATTCAGATAAACAACTAGTAACATTGAATCAGGCTATTAAAGAAAATTTAAAAACATATCTCGATCATTATCGTATTTTAACTGATGCTGTAAATATAAAAGACGCATTTATTATTAATATAGGAGTTAATTTTGAAATTACCGTGCTTCCTAATTATAATAGTAATGAAGTATTGTTAAAATGTGTTTCTGGTTTAAAAGATTATTTTAATATAGATCGTTGGCAAGTTAATCAACCTATCATAAAGTCTGCAGTTACTAATATTATAGGTAACATTCAAGGAGTACAGACTGTGGTATCTACAAAGATCAGAAATATATATGATTCAGATAATGGGTATTCTGGAAATGTATATGACCTTGCCCCTGCAACAAAAAATGGAATAATTTATCCATCATTAGATCCTAGTATTTTTGAAGTAAAATATCCTAATCAAGATATTCGTGGAAGAGTAGTAAGTTCTTAATATCTTTATATTTATACTAAAAGGATATAAAATGGGCGTAATACGGAATAATAGAACAAGTATTGTGGCAGGAGGCCTTATTTCAGCAAGTTATGTTTCTGATGTATATAATGTTTTAACTGGAAATACTGTTGAAAATATTGCGTTTTCTGGATCAGTAAATATCACCGGTAGTTTAATCGGAACACTAACAGGTACAGCTAGTACAGCATCATACGTTACCACAGCACAGACAGCAAGTTACGTTACTACAGCTCAAACTGCTTCTTATGTTGAAAATTCAATTAGTTCTTCTTATACGAGTGGATCACATGTAATTACAACATCTGGTTCAATTCAATATTTGCAGGTAACTTCAAAGTTTATCTCAGAAGGAACTGCATTTATCTATACAGCATCACTTCCAGCAACAGATCCATCTGTAAATGGACAACTTTGGAGAAGTGGTAGTTATTTAATGATTAGTACAGGTTCGGGAAGTTAATTATGTTTAGAATATTTTATGCAGATAGTGATGCTACTATGTATGAAGCAAATAGCCTTCAATCATATAATACTGGATTAGATGAAATATTAGAAGTTGGAAAGCAATTAGATACTGATGGCGAAACGTTAGTTAAATCTAGATTTGTAGTTAAATTTGATATGTCTGAAATACAAGACACTTTAACAAAATATTCTGCAGACTTAAATTCATGTAAATTTGTGTTACAATTATTTACTACTAATGCAACTAATCTTCCTGCAGATTACACGTTAGATGCAAAATTAATGGGACAACCATGGACTAATGGTACCGGTTATTCTACTAGCACCGTTGCAACAACAGATGGAATATCTTGGGCTACACCTCACGCATCTTGGTCATATTCGCCTAGTGGTTCACAAACATTAAGTGGTTCATCTTGGATATCAAGTAGCCAAGTTATTAACACCGGTGCACCTAGTTTATATATATCTGGTAGTGGCCTCGGTGGTAGTTGGCTATGGCAATCTGGATCTGGAGTATTTAATACGTCATCATTTGACTCATCATATTTTTATCAACCAGGCTTAACTGAAAATGAATCTTTTTCATATAGACCAACTGATATTAACATGGATGTTACAGGTGCAATAAAAACATGGATATCAGGAAGCGGTAATGTGTCTGTAGATAATAATGGATTTTTAATTAAGTTTTCTGAATCAGATGAAACTGACGGAACTAAGACTGGTATTATTAAATTCTTTAGTAGAGAAACACATACTATATATGTCCCTAGGCTAACTATGTACTGGGATAATAGCACTTTTACAACAGGATCATTATCTTCGGTTAATTTAGAGTCATATTTAACTTATAGCAAGACTAAACCGTCGTATAAAGACACTGAGATAACTAAAATTAGAATATATGCTCGAGATAAATTTCCACAAAAATCTCCTTTAAATTTATTCCCACTCGAAACAGTTAAATATTTACCGACTACCACATATTATGCAATACGAGATGCCGCTACAGATGAGTACATAATTCCGTTTGATAATATTTATAATAAAGTAAGTTGCGATAGCACAAGTAATTTCATACATGTAGATATGAATAGTTTTATGCCGGAACGGTATTACCGCATAGAATTAAAAATTGAAGATGGCTTCATGGAAGAGTATATTGACGACGAAATTTATTTTAAAGTAGTTCGGTGATGGAAGAAATTAAAAAACAAATCTTATTAGACCCAATATCATTACAGCAGACATCTAAATATATTAAAGATGGTTTAACGGTTGTTTCTAATAATACTGATATTGTTCCTAGAGATGAAAATGGAAACATTGTAGTTCAGTCCGGGTCTTATATGGTTATCGAAACCAATTCTTTTAATTTTAATTCTAAGCCAATGTTAGACATTTTGGATACACGTTTTAATTATTTTAGTTTCCCAGTTCAAATTACTAGCGATCCGGTTGGCATTGATGTTAACTTTGATTTTGATAATGTTTCAGCAAAATACATAATACCAATATCTGTAGATGCTAAGGGTCAACCAATTACATATCAAAGAATTAATACTTCATATGATAGCGCCTGGTATTATAATGATGGTGGAACTATAAGTTCTGGTTTAAAAGCATTACAATTTACCGGTGGTATTCAAGAAAACGTTAATAGTTATACCATTACTGAAGATGTGTTTAACACATTAAAACAACAAAATAAGACATTAAAATTCACAATTCAGATTCAATGGAGATCTTCAACTCCTGGACGTACTGGATTTGTAACTGAGATTTCAAGACGAAATCCAAAAAATTATAATCCATTACCAGTTCCATTTACAATATATAAAGAGCAGGGATCAACACCTAGTGGTGTATTAACTGGGGGTACAAATCCATTTGGATTTAATGATAACGGATACCCATTTTTGCAATTAACATACATAGTTGATATGAATAACACATTTAAAGGTGATGTGTATACTATAAAGAATGTGTCTGGTAATCCTAGTTGGATATTAGCAGAAAATTGTTCATGGGATATTGATATTGTTGATATACCGAATCCTGTAGACAACTTATATGAAAATGTGTATAGTATTAATCAAGATACTGTTATATTGGATAATAGCAATCAAGTACGGGTACGACGATCAGCTGCAACTAACAATGAAACTATAGTAGAATAACATGTTAGATCAATATAAAAATATAGAACAAATATCATTAGCAAAAAAATCTATTTCTGCGCAACGTATTGATACTGTACAATTGCAAAATATTAATAGTAATCTTGTAAACCCAGTTTATTTTGATGATACGATTGTTAATAAATCAACAGTAGAGTTTCATTTATATTCAGGTGATGTTTGGATAAGTGGACAACATAAAAGCCAATCATTACCAAATACACCGGTATATTTTAATTCAATTGATAATACCGAAATTCGATTTGATTCACAACCATATGTTTTAGATATTTATCAAGAATTACAAGATTTAAAAATAACAAATGGTAATTACAAAATAGCTGTTAACTTTTTTGAAAATTTAATAGGTGGATATGATCAGCAACATTTACGAATTGATGAAATATCACCCGATCGTACAGAAATACGACTTAAAGCAATTGATGTTAATGATTCTAATTTTGTAAATCAAATTGCAAATTATATAGAAACTGTTAATCAAACGTCTCCAATTGGTTATTTTCAAACATACCTATTAAATTTTAGCAGAAATCAATGTGTACAATTTGTTAATAGTGTGGTAATTGGCGAATATCTATATGTCAAATTATATGAACCATTACCTGAATCAATTGAAACAAATTTTAGATGTTGGGTAGTTAAAGAATTAAAACCAACTTATATTGACAATATTAATGTTGAATCAATCATTGAAGCTCAAACATTTAATGTTTTAAGTGGTCCTAATTGGCAAGCAAATTATTCATATGATACGTCTACCGAAACTGGTTTACAAAATTGGAATGACTTATTAGGATCATCTACATCAACATCACAACAAATTATTGATAGTTTCTTTTCTGGTAGTTTGTCTGGAATGAAGTTGAATATTGATTATTCTGACTTTAATAATTTTATATTTTATAGTTCAGCAACAGAGCGTTTGGATAATTTTAAATATAAATTACAATTAATTGAGTATTATACTTCGCAAAGTTTAGTATTAACTGGGATATCAGGTAGTAATGCTACAACGAATGCACAAGATTTTGCAAATTTAAAATCATCACTAATTGGAGGTTTTGATAATTTTGAGCATTACTTGTATTTTGAATCTTCATCTAATTTAACTACTTATGACATTCCAGTAATTAATGCAACGGTTGCAGTTGTTACCGGTAGTTATATACAACCAATACCAAAATCTAATTCTACTGTACCATATACACAATATTCAGTAACGTCAAGTCAATTTGAAACTTGGTATGATGGGGTATATGCATCTGCTTCGTTATATGACAATTTAAATGATAATTCATTATTAAGAACCGTTCCTGATCACATTCAATTGCAATCTGATAGTGTTGATTTAACTACATTTGTTAATATGCTTGGTCATCATTATGATATATTATATACATATATTAATCATATGACTAAAATAAATAAACGTGAAGAAAATCCTAAACTAGGAATGTCTGACGATTTATTATATTCAGTTGCTAAACAATTCGGATGGAATTTAACTAATGGTCAACAAGGTCAAAAACTTTGGGAATACACATTAGGTGTATCAGAAACAGGTACACCAATTACCGGTTCTAATTCAGTAGGTGACCCTTCAGTTTCCGGGCAGAAGTCAACATCGACCATATGGAGGCGAATTGTAAATAATTTACCATTATTATTGAAGTCTAAAGGAACTAAACGAAGTATACAAGCATTATTGTCATGTTATGGTATTCCACAATCATTGATGACTATTAATGAATATGGTGGTCCTAGATTAGACAGAGCACCATTATATGAAAAGTTAAATTTTGATTATGCATTAGACTTAATTACAAATACAGCTGGTACGGTAACAGTTAATTATACTCAACCAATTGAAGCAGTAGAACTTAGATTCCGTACTGATAATGTAATAACTAATCCATTATTACCTAGTACCATGAACCTATTTACTATAGGAAGTAACACGGTAACATTAGATTATACTTCTGGTACGATGGGTACTATACAAATTAATGGTAATAGCTCTGCAGATATTGAATTATTTGATGGGGAGTGGTTAAGCACAGTATTACGTAAAGATGGATCTAATTTAGAAGTTGTAGCTAAAAAATCTAAATATGGAAAAATTGTAGCAGCAGTAAGTGCTTCAGATGCATCTTCTTTTGCTAGCACTGGAACATTAACATTAGGTGGTACTACGGGTGGTAGTCGATTATTAGGACAACTTCAAGAATTGAGATTGTGGACTTCTAGTTTGCAAGACTCACCATTTGATAATCACGTAAAAGCTCCGGGAGCATATGATGGAAATGTAGATGCATATGATGAATTAGTTTTCAGAGTTCCACTAACACAAAAAATTAATCATGCTACAACTAGTAGTTTAACTGGAGTAGAACCTAATAATTCTGGAATATCTGCTTCTTTTGCAAGTTGGACTAATAATACTCCATATGACTCAATTGAAGAAACATATTATTATGACGGTATATCATTAGGTGCCGGAACATATGACGATAATAAGATTCGTTTAGAAGATAATGAATTAATTGGAAGTTTAGATGTTAAAACAAGAGCTGAACGTAGTCAATTTGATAAAGCTCCATTGGATAGTGCTAAGTTAGGAGTATATTTTTCTCCACAAACAATGATTGATGAAGATATTATTGCACAATTAGGATTTAAATCATTAGATGATTATATAGGAGATCCTGGTAGTGTAAATGCAAAATCATATCCAGCATTAATACAAGAAGCAGAAACATATTGGAAAAAGTATAGTCAACGAAATGATATTAATGGATATATTAAAATATTTACATTATTTGATTTATCATTCTTTAAACAGTTAGATCAATTATTACCAGCTCGTGTAAATAAATTAACAGGATTATTAGTTCAGCCAAATATATTGGAACGTAGTAAAGATACTATATTACCAAAAGTTGAACGTGTTAATAGCACATATAATACAACTATAACAGATACACAAGTAACTGCGTCTGCTCATTATGAAAACTATGATGCAATTATATCTGATGATATATATACATTAACTGCAATTGACGATGATCAGTTACAAGGATATTTAACATCTTCAGTAGCGTCTAAATATGGTGGTACAACATATGTGTACGAAAATTTAATTAGATCGGGAAGTACTTATATAACTTCATCTACGCCATATTGGAGAAGTAGAGCGGAACAACCAGTAATATTATCATCTAGTTTATCTGAAATCAAACAAATACTAAATCAACCAGGAACTGGAGTATATGGTGCATATTCATACGGCAGTGGGATATATGGAAGTGGGTCTACTTTAAGGTTTGCACAAGTTCAAGATTATTTACCAATTGGTATTGATAATCAAAAATATAATGGATCTAAATTAACTAGTCCAGATTTTAATATTGCATCAATACAGACAATAGACGGCGGACCAGTTGTTGAATCTAGACAAGCAAACGGTAATCAGTTAATATATACAAATCAACCAGGAACACAAGGTAGTTTTATATTAACGTAAAATTTAACTGAAATATATTTATATTAAATA